>Ga0181420_1000569_pt1 | contig 14751 bp, 21 predicted proteins | sample 43SPOviralmetaG_FD_130145 | JGI IMG/M metagenome (GOLD analysis project Ga0181420, IMG submission 130145) | Marine viral communities from the oligotrophic San Pedro Time Series (SPOT) site, San Pedro Channel, CA, USA - 43 SPOT_SRF_2013-05-22 | ecosystem: Environmental > Aquatic > Marine > Strait... | reverse complement strand
AGGAACGCCTGTCATATCTAATACATCGGTTACTGCAGCACCTGCTCCAGCACCATCGGTAACAAGCATCTTGATTCCGCCATTCGGAATGACTACATTTGCGCCGGTGCCTTGGGAAATGGTTACTTGATAACCTGCGTTGTTTTGAAGCACGCAAGATTTACTGACTGTGCTGTGTGCGAGAGTTTCTGAATTGGATGCGGTGATTGATCCTGTCAGCGTCAAAGCAAAAGCTCTGGCTGCATCGGAAGCACCATCTGCCATTGTAATTGTGTGAGTTGTGCCTGTAATAGCTTCTGAGCCACTACCCCATGCTTCCGCCACCAATTCTAAATTTGTATTGGTACTCGTTCCCCAAGTACCCGACTCATCGCCTGTAGCGATTTCTTTGAGCCTTAAATCATTTACATAAGTTGCCATTTAGATTCCTCCAATCTTTTTTGATTATAGCTTGTATATAGTTTGTTTTCCAATATCTATGCCACTTCCTTCCAATTTGGTGTTTGAGAGTCGTCTATCTCTGACCAACCAGGTGTTTGAGAATCATCGATTGCGGCCCATTCAGCATCTTGTCCAGGAATAATTTCGCCCCATACAGTCAACTGACTAATTTGGCCTGTTCCCTCTACTCCTGTAACTGAAACGCTTACAGCTATAACAGCGCTTACATCACCAACCTGTCCTGTTCCAATAACCGCTGTTAAAGAAACAACGTTTTGAGTTGCCGTTGTTAAAGATCCAACTGCTCCTGTTCCAGCAACTGTTGTTGGATAAACATTCGCATCACAAGTAACGGTTTCATCGCCTTGAGCAACAGTCGATGCTGTTCCACTAACACCAACTAAAGCTACACCATTTGCAACAACGGTGCCTATTGCAGTAGTACCAGCTACTCCTGTTTCTGTAACATTGGCGTCTCCGCTAACTGATTCTGTGCCTAAAGCGGTGGTTCCCGCTAATCCTGTAACAGATATGTTTGCAACACCTGTAGCAGTTAAACTACTTACTGCGCCTGTGCTTGCTACCCCTGTTTCACTAACATTAGCTTGCCCTGTTACGGTTAATGAGCTAACTGCACCTGTTCCAGCGACGCCTGTCTCTGTAACAATAGCTGCGCCAGTAGCGGTTAAACTACCGAAACTACCTGTTCCAGCGACTCCTGTTTCAGAAACATTTGCTGCCGCACTAATACTTAAAGAGCCAACAGCTCCCGTACTGGCAACACCCGTTTCTGTAACATTTGCTTGTCCTGTTACAGTTAAGGAACCAACACCGCCTGTGCCTGCAACACCCGTAATATCTACAGGTATAGCCGAACCCCAAGCAGCCTGTCCCCAGGTACCTCGACCCCAACCCGTAATATCAGCCATTAGGCTGGCCTTACGCTATTCTAATAACAGCGTTACTTGCGTCTGCGGTTGGGAAAGATATTGTAAAACTACCTGCTGTACTTGTTTTGTCTCCACCGAAATCAAAAACTGCAACTGCTGGATCGCCAGTAGCTGTATCATTATAAATCATACAACCTCTCGCAGTGACAGTAGCTGTTCCAAAAGTCAAATCAGCAAAATCAGTGAACGCAGTTGTTCCTGATGATGTAGGGTTGACGTTTGTTAAAGCTGCACCACCTGCAGTATAGTTTGTTCCAGATGCTTCTTGCGAAGTTGAGTATGCCGTAGTTGCTGCCGTCATAGTTGCAGAGCTAGTGTACAAAGCAAGTTTGAAAGAGTTTCCTCCACTCGCTTTAAAGTTGTGCGTTCCTTCAAGAAGCTCTTTCTTAAAAGAAGTACACATCGCTTGTGTTATAGCCATTATAGCCTCCGAATAATTTCCGCAAGATCTTTATGACCTTGCGCTTCTAATTGATTGCCTATTGTACACATGTGGTTTTTAATCGCCTCATGCATGTAGTAAGCAATAATGTTTTGACACGAGTTTTTAAAAGCATGTGCCTGTGCTTTAATTGGTCCAGGTGCAGTATCTGCAACTGAAACTAATTTGTTTGTGGCCGTTTCAGCAATTTCTTCTACCGTATGACCTCTATTTTCAGTGGTTTTTACACCTAAGTCACCAATAGAAAGTGTAAATGAATCTGTTTGCATTTCAATATTTCTTGCTTTTTTTATTTTTCTTTGAAGATTTCTTTTTTTTCATATCGTAATCTCCTCTAGAAATATGAGTTTCACCTCTCATATATCTTTTTCTTTCTGTTGCACCCGGCATTTTATACTCCTTAATAATTAATTGGTTCTGGAGGCGTTAGACCATTGGTCTTTTCAACTTTCATGTAGTCTTTTCTTCCAGATACACCAATTGGTTTCTTATTTTCTTTTTCAACATTGGAAGATTGTGTTGTTTTTAAATTTCCATTTTCCATATATGTTACTGGCGGATCTTCTAATCTATGATACCCATATAATTTTTCTTTTTCTGGAACATTTGTATCCAACAAAGAAGATGTAGCTGCAATAGAAACATCAATTCCTTTGTTCATGCATTTAGATAACCAAAATTCACAACATCCTCTGCCCATCTCACCAAAATGTACATTGGTGCTGTAACTAAAATCTGCGCCATACATATTTATTTTACCAACTTCATTGTAAGCAGCAAAAGCAATAGCATAAGCAATGGTGTTATTTAAATAACTGCATCCCATTTTCTCAACCACTTCATTCAAAGGAAACAATTCAATGGCTGGAACTCGATTGTCTTTTTCACAAGAATAAACAGGAATTTCTATTCTTGGTAAAAGTTTTCTCATTACTTGAGTTTGTGGCCCAGCATCAAACGTGTCAAAAAATCGTGAAGCCGGGTCCATCATAAACACACGATCACATCTAACAACCGCACACATGGAATTAATTGCCCAGACCTCATCGTATTCTTTGCTGTGACTGATTGATAAATGGTAGTCTAATTGACTTTTTCCCATCGCCACAATAGCAATATTTTTTCCTTTTAGGCTTTTAATCATCGAACCGCCCTGGTCTTGTCATATCTCATTTCTTCTTTGGTGTTTCTGCCTTCTGCCCAAATTTTAAACTGCATCATTTCTTTGTCGTAATTTTGTTTGTAAGTGCCAATTTCTGCTTGTTCTAATTTCATGAATAATGCGGCCTGTAGTAAAGATCCTGCCAATAACACATTGGGCGCATTGGTTGATAAGTAAGTGGTTCCGTCTGAAGCTCCAGCCGTTAAAGAATCTGGCCTGTAAAAGTAATGCAACTCAAATGTATAATTTGCATCCGGCGTTGGCGCTAGAATAAAAGTCGTATTGTCAAACTCTCCATAATATACAGGAGCACCAGTGGTTGAAGCATTAGGGGTATAGTCTCTAATAAAAGACGGGTGTTTTAATAATAAATAAGTGTAAACACTGGAGTTGATTACAGCCAAACTAAACGGTGCTAAAAAATCTGTAGGCATTGATAAATAAGCATTCCCAGATGCGGCTGTGCCTGTAACGTTTTTCTTAAAATAATTTAATTCAACATTTTTTAAAATGTCTTCTTCGGTAATTTTTATAAAATTATCTAGGTTGTTGGTAAATGTCGTTTCGTCATTCTCCATGTAATCCTGGATTGCTGTTTTTAATGTTGCATAAGTAAAAGCCATTATGAGCCTCCTGCTGTTATGGTACCAATTTCGCCAGTTGCTTCAAGACCTTCAAAATCAGTGCCAATAGGATCATTCGTTGTGGTCATTCCTCCGGTCCCTAGATAAACTCCTTTGGAATCAAACTCTGAAATTGTATTTGTTGTAATTACTCCAAGCGCAGCAGTATCTGTAACTGTATCAGGCCTTGGGTCATAAAGTGCTTGTGGGTCAACCACATGAGGCAATGGATCTAATTGTGGACTTTTGGATTCAAAACATTCCGGACATGTTTTTAAATTATTCCATTCTTTGTGTAACTGTCCGAGTGGGTATTTAAAACCACATCGGTCACAAATTCCGTATGCATATTTGCCTGAAGCATAAGACATGTTTAGTATCCATAAGAACGCATGTTTGGTTTTACCATCAACGATGCACGACTTTCATCTTGAGCCAATGCCCTGGCAAACTCATCTTCGTACATTGCTTTTAGTGCTTCCATTCTTTCTGGCGCTCTTTTTTGAGATATGTAATATGCAAGACCAGCAACCAAGCATGGATAAAACCGAAAAGGAACCTGGACATCATTTGCTGAAGCATCTGCGTCTTCTATTCTTAAAATTTGATTCATTTTAATAATATCTGTGCTGTTCTCTGGTGCTGGCCAAAGATATATCTTAGGCGTTTCTTGTTTGTCTAAAAAATATTGTGTAGGCCTAGCTTTGTTTGATTTGTTTGGAATGTTCCAATATTCAGAACGACCTATCTGATTCATTTGATAATCAGTGGCTATTCCGTTTTCGGTTCTTCTTAAAACCACATCGAGAACATCTGCAACATAATTGTTTAAACTGTAAGACTCAGTGCCCTCAGTTAATGTCTGACTGACATTGTTGATTGTCCACTGGTTTAGTCCTCTGTTTGCCCAGTCTGCAAAAAGAATATTTAACGAACGGCGAGCTGTTCTTGCGTCATAAGCAGTACGCATTTCCAGCCCACATCGTTCGTAGGCTTCTTCGATCCATTCAGCAACATTAGGCTGAAAATCTCTTGATCCAGAAGTAGCCATTCTTCTTAGTAGTTCTTAGTGAACTCACACCAAACGGTGTATTCATTCCCAGCATCAGATGTCGATGGAATAACAAAAAGTACATCGCCTGAGTAACCAGATGCTTTAGTATTGGACAAACCTCCAAAGCCACTAAAATCAAACGAATTGTCGTAAGACAATGTTAGAAAAGTAACATCTGTGGTTGCATCCCAATCTAAAGAAGCGGGTGCATCAGGAGCGCCACTAACTGTATACCAAATCTTTTTTAAGGTAACAGTAGAACAAGCGGTTCCGTCAGGAGCAGCATTCAATGCTGAAACATCAACCAAGGTCGTACTGCTTGCACTTCCATCTGATAAAACTGAAGCATAAACAATAAGTGTTTTTTCTCCGTCAAACTGATTAGTGGGACCTGTGACTGTATTAGCCATGCGTCACCTCCTTATGCGTCAGCGAATGGAGTAACTAGTGTTCCCGAACCAAGTATGATTCCTTCCACCGCATACTTAGCAGAAGCTATAGCAGTACATTTAACTATACTGCCTGCTAGTCCGCCTTTAGTGCTTCCATTCATAGTGATAACATCGTTACTTGCACCAGAAATAAAAGTTTTACCCGTAGCGTCAGTTACACCTGTGTAAGTACCACCAACAAATTTATCGGTTCCATCGGTTAAGATGTCCATATCTGTAGCTGCTGTAACAACAACAAATGTAAAAGTAGCACCTAAATTGTTTAGCTGATTTGGATCATCGTCCGCACCAGGTGTGGTTGCGACAATAGAAGGCAAAGTAAATTTACCGTCTGCGTCATTAGTTACTATGACTTTTCCAGCGTGTGCTGCAACAGTCAAAGTTGTGTCAGCAGTTAGGCTAACTACGTTAGCGTTCCCTGCCGAAATAAAACCAGCCAATGATTGTACTGGTCCTGAAAAGGTTGATTTTGCCATAATTAAGTCTCCTTAATAAGTCCTACCGTCTTGGCATTGTCTGCTAGGTCAGTCTGTAGGACAAGTTTACCCTAGAAAAGTGTGCCGGGTTGAGTAAGAAACCCCCGGCGAGGTTCCATTTCACTGGTTAAGCGCCTTGTGAGCCATAAATGCCACGAGGGTTGCTCCAACCGAAGCTGTATCGCTCTCTAGCCTTAAAGCGAACATTACCGGTGTCAAAATCACCTTCCATGTTTGTGCTTATAGGCGTTCGCACGAAATGCTTCATTCCGTCTGGGCAGTCAGTCAAGATAAAAAATGCATCAGTATCAGTTAGGAAATGATTGACGGCATAGCCTTCAGGAATCATTCCCATATTTTTGATTGCATTAATATCGTTGTCAGCTGTTCCAACACGGCCTGGAGTTTCGAGCAAGCGATCTGCTACGAATTGAAGTTGTGGTGGCACGATTAGCTTCATCCCCTGAAGTGCTAGTGTTAAGTTACGATCATCAACAAAAGTTGAAATAGTAATTAACGCATCTTCAAGTGACGTTTCGTTCAAGTCAACTTGGGTACTAGGTGTGTTTGAGTAAGTTCCTCCACCCGCAAGAGTATGTGCACTGTTTACCAGTGATACTCCATCTCCACCCGTGTAACTAGAGCTAAATGCATTGTTTAAAACATTAGCAGCTTTGACTTGCTTAGTGTGTGCCATACTTCTAGCTAATGCTTTAGTATAACGAGCACCAAGTCTGTCATAGAGGTTATCCTCTACAGCTTCTTCTGTTAATGCAAATGCAAGTGCAATAGTTTCATGGGTGTAACGAGCAGTAAAGCCTTCATAGGCTGTGTCAAACTCAACACCATCTCCCTCACGCTTCACGGGGGCATTTCCGAAACCTGAAATAAGAACTTCTTCTTCAAAAGCTCTGTCTGAGTTTTCAGCTTCAAAAATTTCCTCGTGTTCATTCTCATAACGAGAATACTCCATGCCGAAAAGAGCATTTAAACCAGGTTCTAGTTCTTTAGTGAGCTGTGCTCTTGAAATAGCCATTAGTTATATCTCCTTTATGCTAGACCAACTTGAGCCTGTCTATACAGATGGTTCTGTATTAAACAAAGCACATTGGTGTTTGCAGTTGCGACGTCGGAGTTCTGAGGGTCTGTAGATATACCGATTGCTTTCAGTGGCAAAGTTGCTGTAGTAGCACCAGTTGACACATCAAGCTCAACATTAGAACGACCACTTGTGGTATCTCCAACTGTGGATTGATCCACAATGTCAAAGTTTCCAAACAAGTCGGCGACTGGCATAGCAGCATCAGCTTGTACTTCAAAAACGACGTAAGGGTCGTCAATGATAAAGCCAACTGCATCAGTGGCAGCATTACCTGGCCAATGATTGCTCCACGTTGGTTTACTTGTAGTAGGGTCAGTGTAGTAACAACCATTGAACACACCAAGGATAATAGCGCTTGTAGCACCACCACCATCGGCACGAGCGATACGAGTAATCGTACCTCCTGTTCCTTGAGTCACAATGTCACCCATGTAAATCTTCGTAGAGTAAGCTGTCGCACTAGTCGTAATTCTATATCTAGATTGACCTCCGTTGAACGGTGAACCGCTAACATGTTTGGCTGGACGCAAACCAAATGCGGCGTCTTTATTTGCCATAATTAACTTCTCCGATCACGAGATTAAAATTCAGTAGCTCTAAAGAATAACGATATTTCATTACTTCTTAGAGTTACCACCAAAAGTAACCCTGGATTGCCGATTGTTTGTAATTGGCATTGCAGGATGTTCTTCACGCATAAGGTCATTATCAACTGCATTCATTTGATTGGTTGTTTTTTGTTCAAAGTACCGATTTCTTTCTTCGGCAATTGAATCATCAATCTTACAAAGCATGAGTCCACCAATCCCAACAACACCTGCGTGTTTACCGTGATCAATGGTTGGCACATCAAATTCTGGAATTTCTTCCGGTTTGACAGGCTCCCATCCTTCTCTAAATCGTTGCATGACATTCTTTCGATCTTCCTGGCCTCTTACATCGGTACGAACCCAACGGTATCGCATTCCTGGAGGAGGCTCCGGGGTTTTCAAAAGAGATGGCGGTTCCCAAGGGCGTCTAGCCTCTTGAGTCTCGCGTGTTTCTGAACTTCGAGAAGTTCTGTCAATTTCAACGTTTTCTTCGATTTCAACTTTATCATTCATGAGTTATCTAACCTCGCTTTGTGAACTGCATAATCTTTGAAAGAAACTCCTAGACGTTTAGCTAACTGCTGCTCGCTAGGTGTCAACTCTACCTGATTACGATTTTTCCTGCGCCCATTTGAGTTACTGCGTGATGGTGAAGCGACGGTTTGGACGGGTTTTCCATCAGCTTCCACGTTATCTTGAAACTTGTTAGGCAATTCTTGCCTCATTCGTTTATTAATCTCAGAGTAATAGTCCTCTGACTCTGTGTCAAATCCTTCTTGTGCCAATTGTTCGTGAAGAGCAATTGCAACATTGGTCATGACTGGGTCTTGCCCAAACCAAGTATTATCATTAGCCCAACTTTGTGCTTTTTGTGAAGGCTGTTGATAAACAGGTTGAGAAGCATTTTGGTTCTGCTGCTGTGCACTTATTCTTTGTTCTTGAATATACGCTTGTTGCTCTGCATTGTATTGTTCCATTTCTCGATTGTATGTTTCGAGTTGTTTTTGATACTGATCATAAGCCACTTTATCCGCAGAAGCAGTAGCCAATATTGATTGGGCCTCTGCTATCTTTTCAGCTTCGCCTTCCTCCATTGCTTTTTGCAAAGCAATTTTAGAAGCTTCTAGTTGAGATTCAACTCTTGCGCCAAATTCAGCGCCATAACTTTGAGATATTTGTGCTTGTTCATTTTTAAGTTTTTTGTTTTCTTCAGCAATTTGTTTGGCATATTGAAGCGCCTGAAGTTCTCGGCGTTGATAATCTTTGGCCTGTTTAACGGCTTTATCAATTCTGTTTTGTGCCAACTTAGCTCTTTTTTCAGCTTCGTTTTCTATGCTCTCTGCTTGTTTTTCAACATGAGGACTTGTTTTAAAATCTTCTTGAACCGTTTCTTCTTCTATGGACGAAAGCCCTTCTAAGTCTTTTCCTTCGAGTTCAATAAAAGTTGATTCTTCTGATACTTCTTCATTGGCTCTTTTGCCTTTTGGCAATGCAGCCTTTTCAATTTTTTCATCAGTAATTTCTGGTAATTGTTCTGCCATGTCTTGCTCCGATTATAGGCTCTGGATGTCGTCAGGATCTAAAATAGTTCCAATGACTTCGTCGTCGTTAATGATTCTAACTTCTCCGCCATCGTCTAGTCTGAATCGAGCGCCTGCATATCGGCCAATCAAAACCCAGTCCTTTAATGTGCACCAAGGTTCTCCGCCAAATTTGTTAGAGTCTTTGTATGCCAACGGACCGACTTTTAACACATAAGCCACCACGGTTGCTAAAGCTTCTCTATCTACAAGCGTATCGGGTAAAACAATGCCTCCTTCTGTGACGCCTTTTCCTTTGTATGGCAACACCAATAAACGCCAACCCGTTGGATCGGGCATTCGTTCTAGTAGTGAGCTGTCAATAAGGGAGGGGTCAAGGACTCTTTCTTGAGGTTCGATGTAGGCATCTTGAATAGATGCTTCACCGTTTGTTTTGCTTTCCTCTATTTTCTGCGCTTCTTTTTGAGCCTTGCGTTCGGCTTCTATATGTTGGGGGACTGCTAAGTCACTCATCAAAACTGTCTCCAGTTGTTTTTTGCAACACTTCTTTTACATCATCCTCAAAGGAGCGAAGTGCCGTCAACTCTCCAATAAGAAAACGATAATCTTCCATCGTTTTTATTGAACCGCTAGACAGATGATCAGAAATCTGGTCTTGTCTGTTTCGCAATTCTTTTAGAATATACTCTGCTAATCGTAAGCCGTCCACTCTTTTTTAAATATCGCCTGGACCGCCTTGGCCTATAAACAATCTATCGTTATATCTTTTTCTAAGGTCCTCTCGTCTAAACTTGTCAATAAGAGTTGGATCGTATGTGATTTGATTCCCTTGATTTACAGGATTCATATTTCTCAAAGAATCAGACAATCGTTGTTCAATCAACGCTTCAATGTCTGTCATATTAAGATTCCCGGTTTTTTGAACCCTTCCTTCTAAAGCGTTTAATCTTGACTGCAATCCGCTTGGATCAAACATTGGCATTTGTCTATTTTGTAACGCATCTATTTGACTTTGTAATCCGCTTGGGTCAAACATTTGTCTGTTCTCTAAAGTTCCTAATCTTGACTGAAGCCCTGTAGGGTCAAATGGCGTATAAGATGGCATTTGTCTATTTTGTAAAGCGCTTATTTGACTTTGTAATCCGCTTGGGTCAAACGGTGTAGGTGTAAATGCTGGCATCTGTCTGTTTTCTAGTGCATCGATTCTTGACTTTAACCCAGATGGATCAAACATTTGTCTGCCCTCCAAATCACCAATTCTTGCTTGTAATCCGCTTGGGTCAAATGGTGTAAAAGAAGGCGTAGGCCTTTCTTGTTCAATAAACTCTCTTACAGAAGGCGTAGGTGGTTTTATCCTTGGATCCTCCTGTATTTTTCGAGATTGGCTAGCTTCAAAACCTTGAGTAAGAGGGTTTTGAGAATACTTTTCAAATATATTTGCTCTTTGGTTAGCAAACAATGGTCCAGTATTTAGACTATCTAAATCTTCTTTAGACTGAATCGACATTGGATCCGTCTGCATTATGTTCCTAAAATTCTGATTAAACTCTTCTATTGGAACAGGGCTTTCTGGTGAAGCGCCTACAGGAGATGTTCTAGGCACTTGTATCCTATCTCCTTGTGGACCATAAGCATACCTCATACCTGTATCTGGCATAACGCTACTATACATACCACCATCTGTCGGCATATTAAAAGAATAACCTTCTGGTAAACCAGTCGTTTGCCCAACACTAGGTGGGCTTTGTTCAATCGAAGTCATTTCAGGTCGTTTAGGTTGATACGGCAAGTCTTGCAATGACTGAGATGGCATTTGGCTTTGCATAGGAATCAAAGAATCATAACGAGGAAATCTTTGCATTGGAGGAGGTGACATCATAAACGGATTAAAACCTCCGCCCATTCCACCAAACTGGCTACCGAACGGATTAAAACCTCCGCCCATTCCACCACCGTAACCGCCGAATCCACCGAATCCACCGAATCCGCCCAATCCTCCGCCAAACATTGGCATTCTGGGTGGGGGTGAGTAAAAAGGCATTCCGCCTGAGAATAAATTGGGTCCAGAACCAAAACCCATCATGGAACCAAATGGGTTCATTGGGGGTCTTCTAAAAGGACTGTAGAAAGGAGATGCCATCAATAATCATCGTCCATCAGCGAAACAATTCCGCCTCCGGCTAATCCTTGTTTGTCGGGATCCATGTAATCAACTTCTCGGCCACCGCTCAATCCTCTGCCTTCAGAAATAAAATTATACATGGCCATACCGATTTCATCTTCTGTCATTTCGTTAAAGTTTGGACCTGCCACCATCATTTTTTCTTCGGGTGTCAATTCCATAAACATTTTAAGCATGTCAAAACTATTTTCTTCTTGAACCGGCTCTGGTTGACCCATTCCCATTCGATCCATCATAAACGACATGGTTTGTGTTTTGTCAGGAACATAATCAAAAATAGTGCCTTTGAGCATGCCTTCAGGTTGAAAGTCTCTGAATCGTTTCTTTTCTTCTTCAGAAACCACTGCATCGCCTTCAGCAAATCGCATGACAGGCATGTCGTTATGCATCATGAGCATGGGTGATTTAGGCATTTTAGTTCCAGGCATTAGAATCTCCCTGCGAAATTAGTGCCTCGAATCGCTGCACCAGCACCCTTTACTTTGCCTGCGTCTGCGCCTGGCTTGGGTGGTCCGCCGTTGGCTACCTTCTTGGGTTGCGCCATTGGCACAGTCCCTTGATCTTTTACCTTCATTGATTTACTTGCGGCGACTGGGTCTTTTGGCATTGCGCCTCTAAACTTTCTTGGTCTTTGCATTGGTCTTCCTCTTCTTTTTAGACTTTCCTGCCTTGCTTAAAGCAATGGCAATTGATTGTTTCTTCTTGTAACCCTCTTTCCTCAGTTTCTTTATGTTAGCAGAAACTGTTTTCTTTGCGCTACCCTTTTTTAGCGGCACTTTTTTTCTTCGCTGCTTTCTTCTTAGGTGCTGCTTTCTTTTTAGCCGCTGGTTTTTTCTTGGGTGCTGCTTTCTTTTTGGCTTCGGTCTTTGGCTTTTCTTCTACTTTTTTCGGTTCACCCAAAACTTGTTCTTTTCTTTTGGGATCTCCACGCCAAGCTCTTTCTGCCATGTGTTCGGCCATTTTCTCTTCTTGCATAGCCACTTCTTTTTTCATTTGTTCTTTGTGTGCGGCTTGCATCGCCTTCATTACTGAACTCATTGATCTCTCTCCTGTTGTAAATCTGCTGCTTTAAAACGCTCTGCTTGATCCAACCGATCCTTTGCCACTTCGTTTTTCATCACGGCAATGTCTTCGCTTGTCTCAATGCGTTCTCTCGCTAAATCATCTTGTTGACTTAATTTCATTATATCCAAATCTTGTTTTTCTCCAAACTCTTGTTGTTTTCGCTGTAAATCACCGGCTTTGATATCGAGTTCTTGGCGTCTGAGCTCCACCAACGGATCTTCTTGAGGCGGAGGCGGCGCAAACTGTTGATTGATTTGTTGAGTCAACTCCGCAATCACTTGTGCCACTTGTGCTTGTTGTTGCATCATCATTTGCTGTTGCATCTGTTGTTGTTGTTCCGGTGGCATTTGCATCATTTGTTGTTGCATCTGCATCATTTGTGGATCTTGTGCCATTTGTTGTTGTACAACCTCTTCTGCTTTGAGTGCAATGTGATCATACACATGCGCTTGAATGGCCGCCAATGCTTGTGGATTCTGTTGCACGATGGCGGTTTGGTAAAGACTCATGTGTGAAGCAATGTGTGCATCGTGGTCTTGACCAGGGAATGCTTTTGCCGGTTGTCCCATCAACAAACCTGCGTTCTCACGAGCAGGGTCCACCGGTTCGGGCTGTGGTGGAGGCGGTAAGATTGCCTCAATGTTCTGCACATTGAGCGCTTGATACATTCGGCGATACACTTCGTATATGCCCGCTTGACCGTGAATCTCAGGGTTGGACTGTGCCATTTGCAACATTTGTTGCGCCATCATGACCCGTTGACTCATCGAGAAGATGTTTGGATCCGATACCGGAATGATGTCTACTCGATCATCAAAGTCGGCCTGTTTGATGTTCTGATCACCATTTTTGGTCATGTATGGATAAGACGCAGGCAAGAACTGAGCAAATATTTTTGCCAATAAATTAAATTCTATCTTTTGTGCATAATGCAAACGCTTGTGAATCGCCGACATGACTTTGGTGCCACGCTCCAACAATGCAACCGTGGTGCCCACTGGCATCTCTTGGTTGGAATCGCCCACTTGAATATCGGCAATGGAGGCAAATCGTTTGCCCGCATCGACCATCAATCCCATCAAAGCGAGCAGTGTTTGCGACGGCTCCTTAAACGGCAATGGTACAAAAGAGTCTCGAAGACTGCCCCCTGGGGCATCCATGTCACGAAACTCACCCGGTTGTAGGGGCTGATCGTCGTTCCGGATGCGAATACCTCGTGCCTTGAATCCGGCGGGCAAGTTGGCCAGTGTGCCAGCGTCGATCAGCTGACGCAGTATGGAAGTGGAAGCCCGTGAAAGCCCCCCAATCATGTGCGTCAAGCCAAAACCATAGAAGCCAAGTCCTGGGAGGAACTTGTAATGGACAAAGTATTGTATCTTTTTGCGAAGCGGATCGGTTTCATTCCAGTTGCGACGAACCGAAAGCACGACATTGTTTCGTTTAGACAACGTAATGATGTAGGGCAACTTAATCCCTGTTGGCTCACCCATTTCATCGACATCCTCAAACCCCGGTAGATCCAAGTCGGTGTGAATCTCATACAATTCACAATCGGCGCTCGAATCGTAAGACGGCGACACGCCTTGGAGCTTGTCGATTTCGCTTTGAATGTCTTCGTTGTCATACTGCGCGCCCATTGATTCCAATGGCACATCGCGGTAAAACCCACTTTTTTGCATCTTAACCACATCGTTCATCGCCATTGAAACAATGTTGGTGATCCTTACAGCCGTTTGTAAATCACTGGTGTCGTAAGGCACGACAAGGTTTTCAGACGGAATAAACTTCGATACGGCACGCCCTAGATTCTGATCGTAATACACCTTACGAAACGCAGAACCCGACAACGGCAGGTAAAACAACATCATGTCAGTCTCAGGGTCGTATTCCTCCATGACGTGCATGATCTGGTAATTCATGTACTCCTTGACTCTGGCAGCTTGTGCTTCGGAGTCGGGAGTTGTGGCGCCAACGATTTGGGTCTTTACCGGCCCTTGAGCGGGCAGTATTTCGCCATAGGCTTGTGCCTGGAATTGTGTGACGGATTCGGCAAGTAGGGGATGGGTAATGCCGGATGCGCCTTCAAATGGTTGACTTCGTTCTTCGTAGCGCATGCCAAGGAATTCCAAGCCATCTCGATATTGTTTCTCCCATTCAGAACGAGAGTTAATATCGGCTTCGACATCGGCAACGCACTGGTTAAATATACCGTGTAGTTCGGAATCGTCCAGTTCTTCGGCCAAGTTAGCGCCAAACTCCACTTCTTGCGACAGCATTTCTCCTGCCCCAACAAGTAAGTTTCCATTTTCCAAGGGCATCATGGGGACATCTTCTCCACTCAACTCGGCGAGTGTGGGATCCTCTAGTTCAATTGTTTTGGAGTCATCAACAATATCCAATGGCTCTTCTTGAGCCGGATATATTCGTTTATCGACGTCCGCCATAACTTTTCCCTTGTGCTAATTTGAATAAAAGTGCACTGAGCCAATTTCGATATTGGGTCAGCGGACTCATTACTTTGTTCTTCATTCTACTCATTAAATCATTCGTTTGCCAATCTTCCAAATAAATTTCTAATCCAAGCCCTCTCAATGGCTTTTCTTCTGGAATCGTCTTTTTGCCCTGCAATGGCTTCTAATTCAGCCAAGATTTCTTCTTCTTCTGGGTATCT
>Ga0181420_1000564_pt1 | contig 14776 bp, 15 predicted proteins | sample 43SPOviralmetaG_FD_130145 | JGI IMG/M metagenome (GOLD analysis project Ga0181420, IMG submission 130145) | Marine viral communities from the oligotrophic San Pedro Time Series (SPOT) site, San Pedro Channel, CA, USA - 43 SPOT_SRF_2013-05-22 | ecosystem: Environmental > Aquatic > Marine > Strait... | reverse complement strand
CATCTTCTTCTCTTCCAACTCTTTCTTTCCCCGGGGAAACAAACTCCTCCCTATAGGAACTTTCTGAAATCAATCTGTAATCTGTAATCTGTAACTTCTGTTCTAACCATCCATCTCAACGCAGACGCGGTGGCGCATTCTCTAAATCTTTCGCTACCGGCGTATCAACACCCAGCTCTACAAACTCATCCGCCACTGGATCTCTGTCACACGCCCACATCCCACAGCACATACTTATCTTTGAGCATCTGCTTTTCAAGCACGCACGCAGAGCAAGGCCCAAGAAGGCAAACGTAGACGCGCTCAGTGTGAGCCAGAACGTCCCACCAAACTCTGTCTCATACCAATGCTCACTCATATATAATAAGGTAATACTATATATGAACACTGAGAGCACAGGACTACAGTTTAAAGAACTTGGCACACAGCCATTCAGTATTGAGACACCGGCAATGCACATCAAGCTCCATTGTGTGCTCCTTGCTGTCGCAAAGCGGGGATCAGGAAAGTCGTTCTTTATCAGCAACCTATTACACTGGCTTGACTTCTCGCGTATTTCAATAATCTCTCCCACCTTCGAGAGCAACTACCAGCAGTTCAAAAGTCTGGGGGTGAAGGGACAGGACATCTTTGACCCTGACGACCCACAGACACCACAGGCTATAATAGACCTTGTCAACGGGGAACGAGATGACCTACTTGAGTATAGGCAGAAGCTCAAAATATACAATGAGGTAAAGAAGCTGTACAAGCACCCAAACAACCTTGAGGATGATCTTGCTATCTTCTCAGAGTATGTAGACCCTATCACTGGAAAGTGGACACCCCCCTATCACGAGTGGGGTGGCAAGAGACCCAAACTAGCACTCTTTGTGGATGACGCGCAATCCACGTGCATATTCCGCAGCAGGAAGTTCCTCAATATGGTTACACGCCACCGCCATTTGGGGAGTATGCCTGGCGATGAACCAAGTATAGGCTTAAGTATTTTCATAGCAGTCCAGAACTACACTGCGACAGGGGGCGGGCTTCCGAAGGCTATCCGTGGCAACGCAACACATCTCGCCCTTTGGAAAACCAAGAATGAGCGTGAGCTAAAGCTTATTTCTGAGGAACTATCAGGTGAAGTGAGCCCCGAGCGCTTTTTAGAACTGTACAACTATGCGATGGATCAAGGTGGTGACTATGCTATGCTGTTTGTTGACCTACATCCCAAGATAGAACACCCGAGCCAGTTCCGTATGAACTACACTGACTTCATAATAAATAAATGACCTAAGAGTATAGATGGCAGACCAACCTCCAATCCCCGTTGCACAGCCCGTTGCACAGCCCGTTGCCCAACAAGCGGCACAGGCTCAGGAACTGCAAGATGCCCACATTATAGCCAATTATTACCCTGAAACGATTCGTAGCATCCTGGATGACCACTCTAGCTGGATCCCGCAGATACCTGGAGGTATAAACGATCAGGTAGGAGGTCAAGTGCTAGAGCGGCTTTATGGTGTTGTCGGCGCTGATGGCACGTTCCACTTCTTCGTCCACGCACAGAGCCATCAGTATATAGACCTGATGTATAGGCAAGACAGTACACGTTTCACTGGCATAGCTGAAGAACCCCCTGTCCCAAGACAATAGAATATCTGCTAACTGTATATGGCACAAGTAGATGAACTCTTAATGGCGCAGAGGATGGCGCGCAGCCAGCTTCGTAGTGTCAATGATGACCGCAGTAAGAACATCAGGCAAGTTGGTTGGAACAATCAGCCTATACCAAACACAAGTCTAGATCGCATCTATGGGTTTCTCGATGCTGACACACAACGGTTTATACCTTTCACATATGACACCACACAGCAGTATATTGATAAGCGGTTTCGTGAGAGTATATCTACTGTATACCCACCTGATCATCCCTTCAATCCGCGTATGACATACACAGGGATCACACAGGAGCCGGAGCCACTGCCACAATACAGAGAACAGCGCCGGAGAGAACAAACTCCTCCTTCAAAATCTTAAATATAATATATAATATGAGCGAGACCCCTGTGAAGAAGCCCCGATCTCAAGCACAGATAGACGCTTTGGAGAAGGCTCGTGAGAGGCGACGAGCCAAGATAAAAGGGACTGCCCCAACCCCAGCCCCAACCCCAGAGCCTGAGCCAGAGCCTGAGCCTGAGCCAACCCCAGAGCCAGAGCCTGAGCCAACCCCAGAGCCTGAGCCAGAGCCTGAGCCAGCCCCAACCCCAGAGCCAACAAAGCCCAAGGTGCGCAAGCCTCGTGTAGCTAAACCAAAGCCTGAGCCAACCCCAGAGCCAGAGCATATCCCTGAGCCAGAGCCAATCAAGACCTCCTGGTTGAAGTCTTCTCGTATCCACTACTATGTATAAACAAATCTGCGGTATACTATAATGGCTGAGAGTGTATTGAAATATCTCCACGTTGATAGCGATCATCGTGATCCTCACGAATCCACCAGCAAGCTTGATATCAAGTTGGGCAACAGCGTCCTGAAAAGTGTGCGGAGAGTAGGTGTGTTGAAGGCCTCTATTATGAACACTGGGCATAACATCCACACTGGACACGACACTGTATCTATAGGCGTGTTCGCAAAGTCAAGCGCAGGTACTTCTGCAAACGTGATATTTGATATCCAGATTAAACACCAGTACATCCAGATTGACAGCCTGCTCATTCAGATCGACAACGCAATCAAGGCGTATACCCATCCCAGTTTGTTTCTCCAGAATGCAGTTAGAGCCTGTTTGTTCTCAAAGACGACAGAGAACCACATCGAGCTGAAAATGGGTGCGATTACAGGTGGCACTACTGGATTTGTGACACTGATCGCCCCAGAAGGTTCCACTCCAAATAGCTTGTATTCAATGCTTGGTTTTTCTGGTTCGCAGACCGTGACGCCTGGTATATTCGAAGGCTTGATTGTGCTAGATATAGATGGACTTGTGGGAAACGCAAAGTCTGCTTATGAGAAAGCCTCTAGTAGCGATAGAGACAAGGTTGTTGTTAGGGGTGGTAGTAATAGTATTTCTATCATAGGGCACGATCTCCCCTCTATTGAGAACCCTATGGGTTTCTACCTTACATCACGGGACCTCACTGGTAAGGGAAGTGTGATGCGGACGGTGAACATCAATGGCTCACACGCTAGTGTGATACCCGATGAGCACATATGTTTCATCCCGAACATCGCCAATCGTGATCAGTATTGTCACTTTGAAGCGCCAATGGTGCAGTGGCACGAGATAAACGGAGACATACAGCACTTCGACTTGGAACTGCGCAATCACAAGAACATACTGTTTGGTGTGGATGACATAGGGATTATCAATGAGAAGAACCACGGGGCAATCCCACCTTTTCAGTGCACACTAGTGTTCGAATGCGTGCAGCACGATGAGAGCTCAGCCGAAGAGAGGAGGTTGTATCACATCGAGGCGTACCAGAAGGGGCATCCCACCCGTTGATATTTATTTATATGTATATTCTAATGACATCTGTTGTTGCACTTCCTCGCAAGCTCGTCGCTCCCCCAAAAATCAATGGCGACGATCGCGTGCGCTGCCAAAACGTAGAACTCTATCCGGCGAACGCAACCGGGCAGACCGAGTTCACACCTGAGGGCGCGTCCCGGATCGTGTTCAACGTGCCGGCCTACTCGGGCTCTTTTATTAACCCAAAGCGCAGCTATATGTCTTTCACTATCACGAAGACTGGTGGGACAGCTACTGCGTCAAGGCTGGTTGACGGTCTCCCCTGGATTGAGCGTATGACCACAAGGATAGGGACACAGACGGTGGAGGATATCCAGGATTACAACGTGCTCGAGCGTGCCGAGAACTGGATGAAGACACAGGATGCCGCCCAGACCCGTGCCTCTCTCGAGGGCGACTATGCGGATCTCATACACGCCTATGCTTCTGCCGAGGCAGCCGCAGCCCTCGCTGCAGTGGTTCTTTCTCAGAATACTGGCAAATGCTACACTAAGCCACTGCTCAGCGGCATCTTTGGCAAGGATCAGGAATACTACATCCCTGTGGGCCTCCTGGAGGCATCGGGCTATGCGGCACAGCTCGAGTTCTATCTTGCAAAGGCTACAAGTGTTGTAAAACTCAACAATGGGAGTAGCGATACACCCAGCTACAAGCTGTCGAATGTGAAGCTCCACCTCGAGGTCGTCACGCTTCCGGAGCGCGCAATGGCAGCTTTCAACTCCGAGGTTATGTCTGGCGGGATGGTGTCTCTCCCATTTACCACATCTCGTGTTCACAAGCAGTATATTCCCGACACGCAGCAGTCCATTGATATGAACATCAGCGAGGCTGCACAGGATATTCAGTCTGTAACAGTGTGCCTCAGAAAGCAGTCAGCGATTGGGGCATACAACGTTGCAGCAGCCTCTAACGGCCATCTTCAGGAGGTGGACGGACTGATGTTTGTTGGCGGCACAGGTGTGACTGGTGTCACCGCTGTGGAAAGGTGGCAGTTTAGGTACGGCCAGAAGTATTACCCCCCTGCTGCGGTCGAAAATCTTGGAGGCTCTCTCCCCACAATCCTCGCTGGTATGGCATCTACAGATATGCTGTACAAAGCGCCAAAGGTGTTGGCTACCAGGCGCCTGGGTGCGCCAGAATACGAGAAGACGGGCTTCCAGATCCGCCAGGGCTTCAAGTCCAGCGAGGATGATATCCTCAATGGTCTGAATGCTGCATCGAGCGGTGCACCTATCCAGCTGTTCCTTAAGTTTAAGACAGCTTCCACGGGTAATACTCCAGGGGCTAACCTGGCACTTGACGCTTTTGTGGCGGCGAGCTATACACTCAACGTTTTCAAGAATGGGCAGGTGTCTCTTGTTGATGGACAGCCCGCATAGATATATGTGTTGTTATATAGTATATGAATAGACCTCGGCGCAACATCACTGATGTTTTTGAGACACCGAGACCCAAAGAATACCAAAAGAGTATTGTCCCCACCGACATACCTGGGGACAATACTCTTGCACCCACCACAACTGCAACTGGGCGTACAACCACCGAGCGTAGGCGTAAAAGCCGAACACTTATACCCCGAAATCAGCTCACAATGCATAGGTACATACAGATTGTCAATTTTACAGACGAGAACAGGGAGCGCACATCAGTTGTGCCTGATATGAAGCCACTCACTCTTAAGGCAAACATCACAGAACTGAATGCCAAACAGATGGAAGCTGCACGTCTCTCACGAGCAGCATCCATATATAACAAGCAAGGGTTACGTGCAGCGCAAGAGTATCTTGGGGGTGACTTTGAGATTGTACCAGAGTACAGTGGCAGGACGCACATCACCGTAGTCAACAGTGACAATGATTATGAGATAGCCGTGCGAGGTATTGACCCTTTAAGTCCTTATGACGTGAATGATGTAGCGACGATGACAATCAATCCAGAGAGTGCACAGTCTACCAGAGATCTGGTTTCCACCATCGAATCTCTTCCGTCAAAGCCTGTCCGCCTCAGTGGGTTCTCAAGAGGTGGTGTGACAGCAACCACTGCTGGGAATAAATATGATATTGATGTGGTTGCTATCAATCCTTCACTCAATCATAATCATATGAGATATAGACCTGGGGAATCATCTGTTGATATCATACGGACAACAGGGGACTTTGCTTCAACTGGTGTTATAGCCTCACCAGACCATTGGAAGGTGCACGTCATCGATGGAGGAGGGAGTGATGGAATATCAGATCATCAACTTGACAGGATATTATCTCAACCGTCAAGCGGTGCAGACGTGTATGGTAGACCTATGAGACCAGAGGTAGATCTCCAGGCAACTGCTTTAAGCGGACTTGGTGCTGCCGGTTTCGGTTTGGGTGTGGCAGAAGTTGTATACAATGTCAATGACAAACCAGCGCCTAAACCTCTTCAAGTGTCAAATGAGGTCGTCAACACAGGTATAATGGCCAACGAAGCTCCGTCTATGATGGTAGGAGATGGAATGGCATCTGATACCCAATACTTTTTTGAGAGACTTGGGATAACAGACTATTTAACATCTAGTCAGCGAAAGGAGCAAGACAGACAGATTGCTCAGGAAGAGGATGCATATCAAGCCGACCTCAAGTTTATGGACTTTATGAATAACAGATAATCTATCATATACTATATGAGTGCGAGCCCTGCTATTTTGAAGTCGACCACAGTCGACCTACCAGACGCACGGATGCAGACAGTTACATCAAAAGGCGACGAGATCAACATCACAACAGCGACAGCCAAGTTGACAGGCAATCTGGAAGTCTCTGGGACTATCAAACTAGGTTCAAGCTTTGTACAGCCCTCTGGCCAATCTATAACAGGGTATGATGCTAATATGCCGCTTATTGCACAGAGTATAACAGCGAGTGGGGATATGACAATATCAGGCGGCAACGCTCTTATATTTAAGCTTCCTTCCACAGAAACTGACTTTATGATACAGAATGTCCAACCAGGAGATGGCACTTCTGAGCGCCTCGTGATAAACTCGACTGGATCTGTGATCCCACGTATGAGCATCACAAAGGCAACTGGGTTTGTTGGTGTCGGCACGACAGCACCAAGTGAACGACTTCACGTTGCTGATAACCTCAAAGTAGATGGCAACATCACGGGTTCGGGCAACATCACGGGTTCGGGCAATGTGTCCAGTGTGACGATGAACGCCACAGGCAATATCACGGGCGGGGGTATTGTCTCAAATGCGCACATATTGGCGACTGGGAGCATCACGGCTGGGAGTTTCTCTACAGTTGGAAGTGTCACCGCTAGCACAAGTGTGAATACCCGTGAACTATTATTTGACAATCTTACATCTACAGACTACGCGAAACTCCACACCTCGGGGACAACCGACTCCACACACACACTGTATTTGGATCTAGGCGACGATGCCAACCCTGCGGATTACGTGATTAGAAAAGTGGTAGGAACTACCGCTACTGATCTCTTTACTGTAGACGGTGAGACTGGGAATATCGGTATCAATAAATCTACACCCACCCAGGCGCTGGATGTCACTGGGAACATCAAGGCGAATGGCTCGGTGCTGACGGACACGCTTGATACGGCTACTGCCTTCGGGACGATGGCTGTGAACTGCGATGTGAATATGACGGGTAGTGATTTGGCTGTGAGGAGTGTGAGCCTAACTGGCGGTATAACGGGTGCGCAAACCGTTGCGAGTGGTGAGGTGTCTGCTTCGCTTACACTCCAGTCGCCCGTCTATATGACCGCTCTGCCCAACCTTGGGAACGATCAGGTAGGGCGGTTGGCTTACTTCAATGAGAAGATGTATTTCAGTAAGCCCAAGTTAGTCCAGAGTAGTACAAACTTCGTGGAGTGTGAGTGGGTGGCGCTTAATCACGAATGATTAGAAGTTTCTCTTATAGAGTATAGATGAAGCGACTCCTCCGACGAGCACCTAGCATCCTATACGATGCGAACCCTGTTTTCCTGAGATACATCAGTACATCATCCAGTACATCATCATCACAGTCTTTACCAGTTATCACAGTCATTGGGGCTACATATGTACAGCACTATGCTGGCAATGTATACACAGATCTAGGCGCAACGGCTACTGACTCTTCAGGTACAGACATCAGTAACAGCATCGTTGAGAATAACCCTGTGGATCAGAACACAGGCATTGGTCAATATACAGTGACATACAACGTAACGGACAGTGATGGCAATGCAGCCATCCAAAGCAAGAGGACTGTGCAGGTGATACCACAAGGGCAATCTGCAGACGTCGTCGCACCAGTTATCACACTTGTAGGATCTGCCTCTGTGACAATAACACAAGGCACAACATACAACGATGCTGGAGCGACGGCTACTGACAACGTTGATGGCACGCTAACAAATAGCATAGTGACTGTGAACCCTGTAAACAGTTCTACACCAGGGACATACACAGTGACATACAACGTGAGCGATGCTGCTGGCAATGCAGCCACGCAAGTCACACGGCAGGTGATTGTTAACTCGTCTTCTGTGAGGTACACTATAGACGTGTATTATCAGGTTCACTCTGCGAGAACAATTGGCACTGACTGGTTTGCCGCTTGGGCTAGCGAAGCCAATGTCAAAGCTACAGCAAGTGGCAGTACCATACCTATAACAATCACGTACAGCAGTGACATAGGCACAGTTGGTAGCGAACTTGCAAAGCATTATAGAAACCCTCCACCATCCGATGACAGGTTGGATGATGATGTGGTTTTCGGGGAAACACAGGGGACAATAGGTATTGCGATGACGCAGAATGATGGCTGGGTTGTCAGGCAAACCCAGACAGATCTCACAACACTTGGCTACAGGCTGTTTACCGCAACAACAGATAACGCCCTCACCTCAGCGCCAGAGAGGTTGATAATAGCTTGGTACGCACCAGAGTTCACTCCAGGAATAAGAGTTGAGGTTAGTCCCCTCGGTGGAACACCCCAAGTTGTGTACACAGACACTCAGAATGGTGGGACAGGGACATCTGGCACAAACACAGTCACATATGATATATCTTAAGACCAATAGTGCCTCTCAGGCTGGTGTTCAAAAACATACTGCCTATACATTGGGTCTTCCTGATTGGAATACATCTTGAGGGTTCTGTTCACAGTCCCAAGATCAACACATATCTTTTTTGTAAACCTGACTTTCATAATACGTTTGAGCATTGGTATGTGTTCATAGTCTAGCTGTTTCTTGATAGATCGTATACTACAGTCTGCATCCAGACATTCGAAGATCCACATCATAGTCAAAAAATCTCTCGTATTCATATCTGGGTGTTTGCGCCTTTTTAAATCACACAAAGCATCATATTCAGGCTGATCCCTGATGTGTGTTATAAGCTGTTTCAAAGTAATCATATATTATATATTAGTATATGTGGCTTTTAAGTGTTTTGCGTTCAGACCGCAAGGATAAGAAGTACAAGGCAACGTTTTGTATGTGTACCAAGAAGAACGAATGTAAAGGGAGCAACCACAAGACGGTTCATTTCGGGCAAAAGGGGTACTCGGATTACACTGTACACGGCGACGATAAGAGGAAGGAGATGTATCTCGCCAGGCACAAAGCAAATGAGAACTGGAATGATCCAACCACAGCGGGTGCTCTGTCACGGTGGATTTTGTGGGGGAATTCACGATCGCTCACCGTAGCAATAGAGCAGTTCAGGAAACGATTTGGGGTGTGATATCAAAAGTTACAGATTACAGATTACAGATTGGTTTCAGAAAGTTTCTATAGGGAGGAGTTTGTTTCCCCGGGGAAAGAAAGAGTTGGAAGAGAAGAAGTTGTAAAAATGGAAGTGTAATCGTAACCTGTAACTTTTTACAGCTCAGGGTGATGATCAGGTGCATCTAAAGTAACACCTTCGAATACCCTTACAGATTTCCTGTTTATAGTCTTTACCTTTGACGGATGGCCAAGTCCTCTCATAATCCTGCCCAGTCTGCACTGCGACACGTCGATGTGTTGCTGTTTGCACATAGCTGTCATAGTGGTAATCGGCAGATAGTCATTCACGTCTCCCGTAGACGATATCATCGAGGATATGTGTTCCACCATATCGTCCGCCTCTGTCCATTGCCTGCTCTCTGTGATCACCTCTTCAGGAGTGTGTGGCTTTGAAGGCTGGTACGATGTGCACAATAAGTATGCAAACGCCTTCATCACATCATCACGCTTGATGTAGACGCTTTTCAAAGTCACATCAGCCTTCCTTACAACAGCGCTGTTCTTGTGCCGTTCGTAGTTGTCCCCGTCGAGGTACGAGTATTCAGTGGTTATATACCTCATACGGTTTGTTGTAGCGTCATCCATCCCTCGTATCTCCGGCATATCGTTGACAAACAGCAGGCACGATGCTTGGCACTTAAAAGTGTACTCATCTTGGTGGTTTTGCCGTGCGGTGATAGGGTCTCCACCACTAGAGATAGTCTTGATCATAGAGGCGTCTAAAGGGCGGTTCATTGGTATCTCGTTGGACAATATGATCCTGCAGTTCCTGATAGGACACATCCAGGAGCGCGCCTTTGCCTCATCACCACCGCTGTTTGGCTTGCTACAGAATACAGAGGCGTTGATATTGCCCACGAACGCACCAAAAGTGGCCATCAGTATGTCTGTCATCGTCCCCTTGCCCGAGTTGGGATCGCCGACTATCGCGTAGAGCACTTTGTCATACACCTCTCCTGCCATAGCCCTTGAAAGGCATCGTATCATATACTCTCCCTTGATGTCTCCAAATACATCCACAAACAGCTTCTGATACACCTCTGCACAAAGTGAGCCGTGCTCGAAGTCCAACGGCACTGTGGATTTGGAAAAGAACCCGTACTCCGAACTGAACTCGAGTAGCTCCTGTTGTGCAAAGTCCCACACGCCGTTTTGAAACGCAATCTTCTGGTACGTAGTGTCAAAGCACTGCACCAGGAACTGCTCGTTGCGCGGGATAACCATCTCCTTGAGCAGGCAGTCCTTCTTCTTGGAACTCTCTCTGTAATCCTCTCCTATGACTGGGCAGTCATTTATGTATGACCGCAAGTCTGTGAGATCCTGTGACCATATGCCATCACTGGGGTTGTACCAAAAAACCTGTTTGCCACACCGCACAAAATGGTGGTTGTTGTCGTTTAGCCACCCTAGAAACAGCCGTGCACTTGTTGTGTCCCCAGCGTCGTCGCACTCCATAGGTGTGCTCTCGTCCCAGAGTTTGTCCTCGTCAAAGTCAGAGAGGCTCTTGATCTCAAAGGTCACATCGTAGCCAGTGAGTTCCTTGACAGCTTGCTTCATAAGGTCAAGAGCAATCTCTGGTAGGTTTATATTCTTGACAAGGAAGCCATCGTGTATCAGAGTTGAACACTCGTATCCCTGTTGCTGCATAGCAGAGATAGCAGATCCAACACAGCGCCGCTCTTCATCCTGGCACAAGTAGCTCATCGCAGATCCAAGCGCATTGGTGGGTCTCTTTAGCTCGCCAATCCTCTTGTACGGTACAAAGGCGTCCTTTGACAGTAGTTGCACACTGCAACACACGAACTCCTGATGGAAACGTTTCATAAACTCTGTGTCTGTGGATGAGGGTTTCCCGCCATACAGCAAGCGTATGAATGCGTCTTTTGCATCGTCTCGTGACAGCCCTGTCTCCTGCAGCCTACTCTCACGATTGGTGACATACTCCTCAAGTGTATCACAAACAATACCCTCTTGTTTGAACAGTTGTAATAACAGCACTGGATGACAGTTTGTAATATCAACGTCTGTGCACTGGTCATATACAAGAGCCTTGCGAACGTCCCGTGGCACGTCCTGGAGAGACTGTGTGTTGTACTTGGGATACAGTCTACCCACCCCTTTTGTCTTGTGCAGGTGGTCTTTGCATATAAATTCCACCCTGTGACAGCCCTTGTTCTTCGTTGTTCTCTTCTTAAGCTTTTCCAGTTTGCTGCGCGTCTGTTCATCGATCTTGTGGTTTGAGAGTATCCTCTTGAGGTTCTGCACGTTGATACATTCTGTGCACGAGTAGGAGTCCATTATTATAGATTTAGATTTTATTTTTAAGTAGTTACACTGACGCGCGTTTGGCATCTACTCTTGGGGTGCGGAGGCCTTACGTGAAAATCACGATCTAAATCTTCCACAACTTTAAAAGGTGCTTTAGGACGTGCTTTCTGAACACACGTTCGAGGAGGCGCATACGTGGGATCATATATCTTAAGATAACATCTTCTGAATCTCATCCTCGGTGATCTGGTATTTGTCTACGGATTTTTGTGTTGGTCTCCGCTTGTACATCTTGATGTACCCCAACACGCGTGACCGCTTGATATCTTCCTTATTGTCATAATACCGCTGGAGCTGTGCGTATGGTGGTGCGTCAGCATCTCTTTCACGATCACGGATACGTACGTAAGACGACCGCTTCTTCTTGCATATCTTCTCCTTGTGATCTTGGTAATACTCAGCAGAGGTTCTATTCTCAATCCGCTTGTTGACGCATAGGTCCATATTCTCCCTTACCAGTACGCCCTCTCTCACCCTTAAATCATTTATATTATCCCCCTCCCAGCGCTCGATGAGTTCGATGCGCGCGTCGCCAGCATCCAGGATCTGTTTGCTGCTGATCACAGATTGTCTGTTTTTATGTTCATACATACGCTTGCGTAAATGCGACCTGGTAGAGCCTATATAAATCCTGTCTGTGTGAGGTGATACAATCTTGTATATACTTCCACTGTACATATACTATATATTATATATTTTTGAACTGACTTAAGACGAGCTAGTCCCTTAAGGCAATAGCAGAACCGCCATCTGGCTGTTGAACCAGTTTGTAGTCACGGGCAGGCATCACGAGCTGCCCGTCGTCACGGCGCATTATTCCAAACTCATTGTCTCGGATTAAAAGCGAAACGAACACACCGCCACCGACGTGCACCGCCGCCTCCAGAGCTTCTATATGTGTGCCAAAGACGCCATTTACTACCGCATACGTGAGCGCCCCGCTAGCTGTGGCGTATCCAAGTCGGCGTAAGTTAGTCCTATCCATTATATTTGTGTATATATTATGAGGATACTTGAGTTGTTTAGTGGCACGCATAGTGTTGGCAAAGTAGCAAGAGAGATGGGGTGGGAAGTAGTCTCTCTTGATTTACAAAATGCTGATATCAACATTGATATAATGGATTGGGACTATAAAACATCCTTTAATGTAAAACATTTTGATGTGATACACGCCAGCCCACCCTGCTGTAAGTTTAGTCACTATCGATATCTATGTATAGGCTCGAAGTTAAAATGCCTTGATAATCAAATAGCAACAAGAGAGACGCTGTACCAAGATATGCTTGATAATGGATTGCCAATATTGAGGAAGACAGAGGAGATCATCGACTACTTCAATCCAACCTTTTACATCATAGAAAATCCACAGACAGGTCGTATGAAGGACTTTATGATGCATCGCCCACACATTGATACGGACTATTGCCAGTGGGGCTTTGAGTATCGCAAACGTACGCGCTTCTGGACGAATATTCCTGGTGTTGAGAATAGGCTCTGTGACAAGAAACAATGCCACGCTATAGTCAATAATAAACACAAAACAGATATGACACTTTTGAGTCTGAATATGAGATATCGGATACCAGCCCCTCTAATCAGATACCTATTAGAGAAGTGTGTTTAATCAAGATTGACATCCGCTTTTAGGCGTGCTTTTAACTGTGCCTTACTCAACTTCTCAATGCCCAAGTCACGCACATACTTCACTGAAGTAACCGGACTGTGGCGGAACTGCATTGATATCTTCGCCCGTTCCTCGGCACTAGCTTTGGGGTGTTGCTTGTACCACTCAGATATAAATGAGTGGCGAAGGAGATTGATGCTCCCTGCGTTGTGAGTACCACCTTGCTTGTTCTTGGAACTCTTTGTCCCAGACCGCACGAGCATATCCTTCACGAAGCCAGACATCCGTCCATCCTTGTAGATGGCTTCCTCCCCCACTGTAAGATCACTTGGCTTCAATTTGTTATACACATTGTTTTTGATGAAAAAGAAGTCCCGTGGGTGTTCCAATATGTCCTCCGCTAACTCCTTACAGAGGCTATCACTTATCTTGTGTTCTATTGTCCCGTACAGCTGGAATGTCTTATAACTGCTGATATACAACGTCATCTCGCAAGTCCCATCTGCTTTCTCGTTCCACAGCAAATAATCCATCGGGTCTGCTTTGTCGATTACAACGTCTTCCTTCCGTGCGACTATGATGACATCACCAAGATTATCGCGCAGTGGCAGTTCACTATATATTTTGATAAAGAGGCGCTCCTGGGTATCTTTACCGTATTTCTTAAGTACCCGTGCCTTGATAACAGAGAACGGGTCAACCGTATCTGTATTCTCACGATCCAGTGTCTCTGTCTCTGCGATGCCTTTGTATTCCCGCCAGCGCTTGTCATATATCTCAGCCTGTTCTGTAAGCCCGTACTCCTTTTGGATATCAGGGAAACCTTGCAAGACTGTGTATATTCCCTCTAGGTATCCCCTCTTCGTACCCGCTGAAACCTTTGCATCTTCGATAGCCTTGATGGTTCTTTGTGTGTCTTTTAAGCACTTGATGATATCATCAGGGTCACACTTCATAAGGCGAAGCACCGTATTTAATGTCCCCGTGTTTGGGTTACGACCAAATATCTTTTGAAAAGATGTGATCCCAAAGCCCTTCTTCCCAATCTGTGTCTCAAAGTATTGCCGGATCGCATTGAGTGTGAGCTTCCCAGTCACCTGGCGCATTGGGACGGTTGACTTACTGATAGATGCGCTGGATGGATTGGATTGCTCCCGCTCAAGTGTGGCGTGGACGTCCTTAAGCTGTCGTTCACTTGTTTTGACTTCATTAGCAAGACGACGCTCCTCCTCGATTGCCTTCTTGTAATATGCATCCCTGTTGGTTTTTGCAAGGATCGCCTTCGTACTTTGGACATCAGGACGGTACAACTTAATCTTCTTGAACCCTGCAGCAATACGTATCTTGTTATACTCATCTTCGCTTATATTGAACTTGTCAAGCGTCTGCACACTGACTTTCATACCAGCCCTGATCCTATCCAGAGCCCGGTTCCGGTACACACGTAGGCGGTTATCATCGCTCTCCATAAACTTGCGTTGCGCCTTGGCATTTGCTGTGAGCTTGCCCATATTATATTGTATAATAT
>Ga0181420_1000563_pt1 | contig 14778 bp, 17 predicted proteins | sample 43SPOviralmetaG_FD_130145 | JGI IMG/M metagenome (GOLD analysis project Ga0181420, IMG submission 130145) | Marine viral communities from the oligotrophic San Pedro Time Series (SPOT) site, San Pedro Channel, CA, USA - 43 SPOT_SRF_2013-05-22 | ecosystem: Environmental > Aquatic > Marine > Strait... | reverse complement strand
CCAGAGGTAGGACGACACCAGAAACGGCAGTTACCTGGGATAGACATGATGTTAGAGATAAAGAACATAGATAAATACGCCCGGTGTTAACCGGGGTATAGATGTTCAGTTGTTGAGGTACGTATTGCAGAATGCAACGTGAGCCTCATGTTGAGGAGCAGGCCAGTCTTGTGTGAAACACTGCTGCTTGGTTGCACCGTCCAAGTGAAGGACGATTCTGGAGTGAGCTTCACCTAGTACAAAGCATCCAGATGCAAGTACAGCGAGAGTGATGAGAGTGGAACGAACGGTTGTGAACATGTTAGTTATTGATAATTACACAGATAAATACACCCGGCGTTAGCCGGGGTATGGATGTTCAGTCTTCGGACAAACGAACAGGCACTAGTGTGATCCTGTCGCAGAACTGCAGGTCATCTAGTGACAGCTTGTCCGCAAGTTCGTCTGGGTTAGACAACTTGAAAGAGGTGATAAGGCACCCTTGGATTTCAAGGTGGGCTTCCCAATTACGAATGGACATGAGTGTGTATTCATAAATTACACAAATGAAAACACCCGGCGTTAGCCGGGGGATTGTATTAATTGCAAGACTCATTAACTAGAGAAGCAATCTCATAGTTGCTGTAGCGCATGAGAGTGAAAGCTTCAAGCTCAATTGCCCAATCTTCCTGCTCGTAAGCTTGTTGGATGAAATCCCAATCAGATTGAGTGCCATTCTCCAGCAAAAACTGGGAGGTAGTGACAGTGAAAACCATAGACGGATGCACACAGCGTTGAGCTGCATGGACAGCCTCGTGTCTTAAGGTTTGAAACTGCTGATCTTCTTGGATAGCTACATCTGTACAGATGTGAATGTGGTTATCTGCAGGCACATAGAAGCCGTAGGTTTCAGTGATCTTGTGAGATGCACACTCATGAGCAGAGTAGGAAACACCTGCCTCTTGAAGTGCAGCATAGAGCTGCTGACTACCGGGCTGAGCCTGAGCAGCAGTACCAACAATTGACGTAGCTGCAAGCAATGCAGTAGCAAGGAATGATTTAAAGGACATATTTATATGTAAGAAGTTATAAACACAAACCAGACCTGTATTAACAGGCAGGTACTAATAGTTTAAAGACAAACAAACACACATAAGAAACACATGAAGTGCAAGCAAATGTGTGTAAGAAATCTTACAAAGAAAAGAAAGGCCGGAGTTATCCGGCAAAGTGACTTTATAGAGCTACATGGTTGATAGATAAGCCAAAGCCAAGGCCCCAGATACGAGTGACATGCGCCTCTGCTTGTGCCTTATCTGCATAAACGAAGCGAGTAGTCTCGAAAGTTTCGAAGTTAAGGACTTCAAGAATGTGGATCATGATAGTGAGTGATATTTACATAAAAAGAAAGAGCGAGAGTTATCTCGCAGGGTTATTCAGGTAGCTGTTGATAGCAACAACCCAACCAGCAACTCCACCAATGACATAGGTGAAGGTGATGAAGGTAACCATGGATTAATATTCAAAGAACATAGAAGAAAAGACTGAGGGTTACCTCAGCCTTCTAGCCTTAGAAAGGACAAGCTTGATTAACATCCCAAGTAGGAACAATCAGTTGCTGTGGACCACAGGCAACAGGTTCATCATCGTAATGTTCAATAGGCCCATAATAATATGGGACTGCATAATAGCCGTGTGAATTCAGTGATGCTTGACCATCAACTTCATACCACATCTGTGCACCATGGATGGTGATTTGCATTGGAGTAATTCCAAAAGAACACCCTATAAATCACGAGTATTTACTCGTGTACGGGCTGTTACGTAGGCTGTTAAGCGCAAGGATATAGAGGTAAGACAATAGACATATAAGATTACACATATGTATCGCAGTAAATCATTAACAACTGTATAACAGTAGAAAGATTATGCGATTGACAGATGTGAGCGCGAGACGAAACGTAAGTTCATTCTCAATAAACATAAGTTAATGCGAATGCAAAACAAATGTTAATGAATGAACTGAAGTTACTCGCGCAAAACGTGAGTGAAAACTTGAGTGAAACGAAAGTTAAAGCGAACAATTAAACAAAAGTGAGCTTGCAATAGCAAGCGAACAACTGTAGTTACATACAGGCAAGTTACCCTTTTTTTTGTTCGGCTGACCTCACGGGATAGTAGTATATTAGACCGGTCGAGAAAATTTTATTAACTTTGACCTCCTATAGCGGTTTTTCCCTATACCCTAGGTTCACGCTAAGTAACATTGAATACAACTACTAAATATGGCTGCGTTTAGCCACTCTGAAAAAGCGAGGCTTTGGTTATCTGCCCGTGCTTGTTTGTATCGGTCGTAAAAACCACAAAACCACGCAAAACCACGGCAATTCTCTATAACCCCTATTTTTAATCCCCCCTATATACCCCTTATTAGTATTTTTTTAGCAGTTTATAGAAAGAAGTGTGGCAAGTGTGGTTTTGTAGTTCCCTAAAATAGTTAAATAACAGCAAGTCACAAAAGATGCGTGTACCTAAGCCCCCTGAATCCACGATGCGTCGGCTGATGAGAGAAGAAGAGGAGATGTCAGCTGCTGCAGGATGCCCTCCTGGCCATACATACAACCCAGTCATCAAGAAATGCCTGCCTGGTTCGCCATTATCGGGAATAAGCGCAAATATGGGCGGCGGTGCAGACCAATTAATAGCTAATGAAGCCCAATCGCGGCAATCAAAAGCGAATTAGTAGAAATTTGTAGAATAAAAAGACGTATTAACTTGATTCAATGGCTAGAAATACCCCAGGTAGCGGCGCAAAGTATCGTGAAGGCTCTTATAACGCGAGTAAGACAAAGCAGATTCAGAATGGTAAGTGGGTGGATGTCAATGTTCCCCATAGAGGCCAACGTGCAACCCTAAATGGCAAGGATGTAGTTGCGGATGGAAATGGGAACTGGAAAACTGCTCAAAACATGGATTCTGCCGGCAATTTAAGTGGCAGCCAAAAGACAGTAGGTAGTTATAGGCCAGGTATCAATAGAGGTGATTATTCATCAGGCCTTGAAAGCAACAAACTAGTTGTTGATGGCGTGACCTACGACATGAATTATCCTGAACATAGGACATTGATGAACAGTAGGGTAGATAAAAAAATTAAAGGGCAGCACGAAAAAATGAGAGCAGGAGGGCCACCAGAGCCAGACAGCGAACCTTTGTCAGAAGACGCCACGGTGAGCAAGATTACAAATCCCTCTAACCCCCCAAGGAATGCTGCTGAGTTCGGTGCATTCATGCAGACACTTACAGGTGATAGGTATGGCATCAAGTTCCCTGGCGAGCAAGAGCGAAACGGATACCAATCGATCTACCTGCCTGGCACACGTAGTGCTGGTGAAGACGAGTCAGCTGCAGATAATAAAGTCATGGGCACGGCACCTCAGCAGGCAATTGACCTTGTGAACGGTGGCTCTACTGAGATTGTTATCGATGGAAACATGGGTGCTCAGACTGGCACCTCAAGCGCACCTGATAAGGGTGATCAGTCACGGATAGTTAAAGGCTTTAACGGACATGAGTTTGGTGGTGAGCATGAAGCACCACCTACTTCAGGATTAAGTGCTCGTAGTCGTGCATTCCTTAATTACGACGGTAAAGGAGGTTCAATTATGGCCCTCCGTGCAGCAGAGGCAGCACAAGGAACTATTAAACAGAACGGTGAGCTATACGCAGTAGGTGACGACGGCAAAGCCAGCACTCGTATTAGTCCTGATGGTGAAAGAGCTCTGAAGAAGGACGGCAATCAAATGGCATCACAAGACTTCCTCAAGAACTATCGGTATGTTCCAAGTAGCCCTGCCGAGACTGAGAGTGCTGATTCACGACAACCGGTCATGCCTAGTGCTGGTATAGATAGCAACATTGATGAGTTCTCTGCTAGTGATGCTGAAGTAATGGATATGCCAGCTCAGGAAGCTATTAATTACAAGAAGACAGGGAACATGAGTGAGATCCTGTTCGGATAATTAAGGCGAAAAGTGATATCTAGAACTAACTACAATAGTTCTAGGTTTATCTATAAAGATTGTGTTAGAAAATTCCCAAAGATTACACAACAGAGTTATTACAGCTATTGGTAATAACTCAGAGAGTAACGATCACAATCAGCATAAGCACAGCATGAATGCCAAGCTGATTAATAGTGCTGGCAAGTTTGCATCTGGTCAAAATCTTGGATTAAGCGAAGAAGAGACGCTTGCATTGATGTCACGGGAGCTTCGTAGACAAAAAAGGCAGGATGACACAGTAACAATGAATGATGTTGAGCGTCAGTTCGCTCAAGCCGGCAATAGTCTTGCTGATGTAAGTGAAGCTGCAGAAATTCGAGGTGTAAGTCTTAGAGAAGAGCCTGAAGTAGATCCATTTGGGCAAGATCAGAGTGATTATTACGAATATGGTCCAAATGACAGTCAATATGGCGAACAACAGCAGTCAAGGCGTCAGGAATCGATGCTTGACATGGAAGATAGAGGTGAAACGTCTCAGAGATTCCCAACCGGTGAACAAAAGAGAGATAGGTATGGACAAGTCGTTTTAAAAACTGGTGTTAACCCAAATGACTACGAAGATTTAGCAGGTGACGCACGGCAATACAGTGAAGCCAGTGAAAGAGGACAGATTGCACCAAAAGCAGCTGTTCAAGATGCACTAAACCGATTAGAAGGTGCTCGTGCTGAGCAAGCACAATATTCTGGGATTATTGATCGTATGTTCGGTGGAGCACCCACAGAAATTGAGGGAGCAGCACAAGTTGTAGGCAGATTAGAAGATGATCTCAGGTATGGCCCAGAACAACGTGATGCAGAGGCAGCCTTAGCCGAAGAACTAAATAATCGCGATCGTGAGCGTTCATCTAGCCGGCGTGCTGCCTATAACGATGTAAAAGCTGCGATTGAAGCAGAAGGCATTGGTGAAACGATGTATCGCCCTTCATCTACATTCCCAGGAGTAGAACTCCCCGCAGTTCGTGCTGACCAAGCACTTGCAGATATCAGAAGGGTTGGAGCGAACGTAGGTGCAGGGTTCCCGCTAGCTACACAGGGCACTGACATGCTGTTCCCTGCTGGTGACGGCTATGGCGGATTGGGTCCGGCAATAGATCCTGCTAGCGGCAATCCAGTGGGTATGCAGGGTCCTCAATATGTCACTCCTAACAGTGACCCCGGCTCAGGACTAAATGCACCCATGACAACACGCTCATGGATGGTTGAAAAGCAGCCAGGGTATTCAGAAGGTGGTCGTAGCTTTGGTAACTATCCACAAGCAGATGTAACTGGTGCAACAACACTGTTTGCCAACCGCTTACGTCAACAGCCAGGTCTTGAAGGTGTCTCCTCCAATGTTCGCAGCATTGGAGAGCTAGAGCGAGCCGTTGGTGCAGTAATTGGTGGTGGTGGATCCTTCTCAACGATGGAGCCAGTCGTTCAGGCAGATGGACGCACCAAGATGGTATCGACAAGGCAGCAAGAGCCAGACATCCGTGGTGTGCTGAACAGGATGCGCTACACCCCTACTCAAGAAGCACAGCTGGCTAACTCCCTCTATCAAATGGAAGTAGCTGCTAATACAGAGATTAACCAGCAAGGTAAGCAGCAGTACTTCACTCGCACCGGGCCAGGGGGTTCATTAGAGCCAACTACCTTCGGAGCACAAACTTCAGGTGGTGCAGAAGTGTACTTCGACTCACCTGAGGCAATTGACCCACGATCAGGTCAGGCTCCCGTTGCTCGTATAACGAGAGACAAGATTGAAGGAATGGATCTAGGAACAGCATTACGTAAGCTTGAATCACCAGAAGCACGTCAGCCATTTATCGGTGCTGTCGAAACAGTCGATAGACAGACTGGTCAAACAGGTATTGAGAGCGATGCAGGTCCTGGCTACATGACTCGATATAACAGCACTGGTGAAAGTGATCCAGTGGCTATTGAGAAAGCACTCCGCAAACAAGAACAGCAGTTTGCACAAAACAAGCAAAGAACAGCCGCAAAGAAAAATCCAAACGTAGTTGTTCGTCCAGTGGCCAATCAACAAATCGATGAAGGTAACTTACGCGGTAAAGTAGTAAAAGCACAGCTCACTCAAGAGCGTGCCAATCGTGATGCTAAAAAGCGTCAATCGGGCATATCGCGTGTAAGGGGTAAAAATGTAACTGGACAAGATGAGCAAGGAGCAGCATCCCCTATTAGATATAAAACGCCTGCATCAGAAGTAACAATTGATCGTAGAGGACCTATGACAGAAGGAGTACAAACAAAGCTTGCAGAAAGCCGGGTAATTCCAAACATTGACCCAGCAATGCTTAGCGAGCGCGGTCGTAGGATGAGGTACTGAGTATGTCATTTGATCCTAAAGAAGTAAGACTTGGAAATGAAATCAAGAAGCAGGCAAAGGAGAACCCGATGCTGCTTGCAACAGAAGGTGGTGCGAGTTTTTCGGAGCCTTCCAAGCGCCTTGATTCTGGCGATAAGCAAAGGATGGCTGGACCCGGTGGAGCTTTTGCAGTAGAGGTTATGACTAACCCAGAACTAGCTAACAGAGTGGCTCAGTTCGATATGGATTATCAGCAATTTCAAATTAAGAAAATGCAGTTAGCTGCACTGGGTCAACCACAAAGACCACAACCTAAGGAGAAAGCATAATGTTTGGGACAATCAAGCGATTCGCGATGAATCCAAAAGTAGTTAACTTTCTTAGGCCAGCACTTGCAAACTCAGCCGGTGTGATCACACCCGGTAGTGTTGCGGGACGATTTGCACCAGATGCTTTTTTTGGCTTAATGGCTGCATCACAAACACCTGGAGACGCTTTTGAAAAAGGAACAGCATTTGTAACATCAACATTAGGTGGTGGACTAGGTGGTGCAACGCTTACTGCAGCAACAAGAGGTAAGTTAGGTGGTGTTGGGGAAATAATTGGAGGTATGAGTGGTGACATGATTGGTATGCAAGCCGGAGACGCAATTAGCAGGGCTAAAGACACGTTGATGGGAGGTAAGGGCCAAACTGCATGGGAGCGTATGGGTGAACAACAACAAGCGCAGTACGCAGCAGAATTAGAACAGAAGTTCCTACAACAATATGGACTGCTGCCAGGTAGTCGTGAGCAGTACGCACAAGTAGATCCAAACCTAATGATTAGATATGCAGACTCTTCCACAGGAATGGGAGTTGCGTAATGGCTAGGAAGGCAAGAGGACTCGCTGGATTCTTCGACGCTGCTAATGAAGCATACGGAGAAGGTAGAGAAGAATGGTCTAAGGCTTATCGTGAAGGTCGTAAGGCTCAGGGTGTATCAGAGAATGCGCCACGCATTGATGAGATGACGGGTGCCTATCCAACAGGTATCCGAATAAAAGAAGCATTCGATGATTTAACAGGAAGGCAGCTCTCAAAAAAAGAATTAGACAATCGACTGATCCGTGAAGATTTGGGTATAGGTCCTAAGTCAGATCCTCTTGAAAGAGGTGGACAGTTATTAGGAACAGTCGGTGCTGACCTGACACAGGACAACACTCGAAATTTTTGGTGGCTGCTTAACGCAGCACAAGCCACAGGTAATGTCATACAAGAGAAAACAATGGGTATGGCAAACCCAGCGTTATTTGGAAAGTCACCTGTAATTAATCCTGGAACACAGAAGCCTTATAGAGTGAAAGAAGCAAAAGGCTCTAAGTACTTGGACGGAAGCGGTCAACCTAGAAAGGGTGTATCGATAAATGATCAAGGCGAGATTGAGAAGAGAAACTTTGAGCCAGGGCACTTGGCAGCATTATCGATTCCCACAGGCATTGCAATCAATACAGGACTAGGTCTACTCACACCATTCGGTGGTGCTGAAGGATATAAAGCAGCTGTGCCAGACAGCGAAGATCCAACTCAAACTGCAAATGTAATCAACGAAATAGGCCAAAAATATTTCTTAGGCAAAACAGGCAAGCTATTGCCGTATTCACAATTCAGTGAGGCAAGGCCGGATGTGAGCCCCGAGGAATACAAAGCATACTCTGCATTTAAGTATGACAATAGAACTGATTTGAATCCGTTTGATGACGGACAATTCGTAGCTCCAGGCGGTGTGATTAAAACAACTGACGATGGCATTCATGGAGCAGAGCTTCAGTTCCTTGGTAGAAGCCTTCCAGTCAATACAGGCATAGTGCCTTATATCGGTGCACTAGCTGGTGGCATTGCTGGTGTACGTAGCAAGCGACCAATTATGGGTGGATTTGGTGGCGGTATAACTGGACTTACAGTAGGACAAATAGCTGGACAATTGCTTGAAAGCGAGCGACGTCGTAGGAATACAGTTGAAAATCAATTAGAAAATGCTGATTATTGATAAACTAAAAAGACAACGAATAGAAGACAATGTCATTCGAGAAGGCCGCCAATCCTAATAAGATGGCATCTTATTTGAGCGCATTCAATAGTGCAAACCTAGGAAAAGTTGCCAACACTGGGACGATTCAGGATACAATGACTGATGTGAATCAATTACTCAATAATGCTGATGCGGAAGATACAAAAAACGAGATGTATTACAAAGGACTTGCATCTGAAGCAACCATAGATCACAGAGCAGAAATGACAGGGATGGAGATGGATGCAAATAGGACTAATTCTTGGCTATCTGCCGGAACATCAGCGGCGTTTGGAGCAATGAAAGGAAGTGATTTCTCACTATTTGGCGGTGGGCCGCAGATCGGTACAAGTATGGGAAAAACTCGATTCAGTCAGCCTCATGCCTCTGGAATTGGTAGAGAAGCTTTAGGAGGCTATGATCTTTAAAAGTAAAGATCGTTAAAATAAACAAAGGACAAATCTAATTGATATGGCAATTAACACAGGATTAGAATTTAGTGGTGACTTCGTATCCAAACGTGCTGGACAGATGACCGGTGGCGTTGGTGCCGCAGCCAATGCAACCGTAGGTGAGAATGCCGCAGCCTTAAATAGAAACAAAACAGACTGGGCTGGATTAGGTGTAGGAGCAATTGAAGCCTATAACTATAAAGAGAGAGCTACGGAAAGTGCCAACGCGAAAGCAGAGAGGAACAAATACACAAGAGAGGCTGAGCTTGAAATGCTATCAAATGAAATCAATGCCGCAACAAGTGATGCTAGAGATAAAGCTAGATCGAGCACAACAGATAACCTTATTAAAGTTGGTGGCTCACTGATAGGTGCAGCATTTATGAGCGACGAGACCACCAAGAATACGATTGAAAAAATCGAAGATGGGCTAACACAGCTACGTGGATTACAGCCTGTCACTTATTACTACAATGAAGAATATAGCTCAAGTCCGGAGCGACTTCATCACGGGTTTATTGCACAGGAATACCAGAAGGTAATGCCAGATGCAACATACTTTGATGAGAGCACTGGCAAGCTGTGCATTGATACAGCTGAGTTAATCGCATTGCTGGTGCGGGGCATTCAGCAGCTTGAAACGCGAGTAACCCGTATGGAAGCCGCACACGCACTAATCGGAGCAAAGTAATGTCATTTCCAAATGTTAGTAATGAAGAAATCCTAAGAACGCTAATTGCTAGTCGAGGGGCAAGTGTAATCCCTCCCCAAGGAACAGCAGTCCAACAGGTTGCTAATTCAGCATTAGTCGATCCACAAGGACTAGGCAGGAGAATGGGACCGGACCCTACTAGATATGTGGCTCAAACAGATAACTACAGGATTGACCCACGAGGGAATCGTGTTGGCAATGCAATGCTGGATGCGGCGACAGTATACGGAGATATGTCTGGTCAGTTCTATAACGCAGCAGATCCAAAAATTAAAAGTGCAAAGGAAGCAATTAAAAAAGGAGTTACCAAAGTAGGTGGGCCTGGAGCCAGTCGTGCAGCAGGGAAAGCAGGTGCAGCGCTTGGAGCATTGCCAGGGATGAGTAAGCTCGGAGCCGCTGCAAGGGTATTAGGACCTGCAGTAGGTGCAGTAGGTGGAGGACTCGCAGTTGCTGATTTAGTAACGGGTGAAGAGTCCGGTATTAATAAAACAATGGATGCAGTGGCTATGGGTATTGGGGGAACCTTAGGCTGGGTCGGCGGGCCGCTAGGGAGTGCTGCTGGTGTTGGATTAGGTAAGATGGTTAGTGACGGAACCCAATGGTTGTTCGGAGATAAGAAGACTCCAGAACAGCGTAAAATGGAACTAGCACTAGCACAATTACAAGGTAGAGGATTAGTCTGATGGCCGGCTATACATTCACACCAGAAGCATTACTATCAACAACACCTAAAAAGCTTTCCGATGGAAGCATCCAGATAGGCGATACTATCATCGATCCAGCAAGAGTTGGTGAAGGATTTGTTGGTAGAGGTAATGCTGGTGAAGGCAAAGGTGCCGGCAGTAATATTTTCAAAGCAAATGCTATTGAAGAGATTCAAAAAAGAGGTCGAGGCAAAGACGGTACTTATCTGAGCAACGGCGGTGCATTAGGCTGGATGACTGGTGTTACAGAACAAGATATTGAAAATTTTAATACAACCAAATATACAAATGATTTAAGAGCAAAGTATGGTCGTGATTTAACATCATTAGGCTTAGGTGATGTTCAAATTGGTGATACTGATATATCTCTTGCAAACAAAATCAAAGAAACACAAGCAGCAAAAAAATTAAAAAAGACTGAGCCTGCAAGGATCAAACTTGAGCAAGAGAAAGCAAAAATTCTAACTCAAGCAGAAAATCGCGGGATTAGAGCAGAAAATGAAGCTGGGAGAAGGTTTCAAGCTGGTGAAACTAGAGCGGATAACGCAGAAAAAGAGAATAAAAGACGTTATGACTTAGAGGTATTAAAAAATGACAGGATTCGTCAAGAAAATAATCTCATTAGGTCACAAGAACGAACTCAAGACTTAGAGCTACGTCGTGACAATATGAATATGCAGTATGCCCAGATGGCACGTCTTGACCGTATGGACGCAAAAGACCGCAGGGACAAGAACATCATGGTGTTGATGGAAGGCCTTCTGGGTGTTACTCGCGGCATGACTGTTTAAAGTGATCGAATAATATTATTTAATTCATCCCTTTGAGACTGTGAATAATTAGTAGAAGGTCCAACCCATGGACTAATATCACCTACACGCTTAGCGTGGCTAAGGAAGATTTCGTCTTGAGTGCCTGCATCAAACAAACGGTTAGTATCTAGTCCCATCTTCGAGACTTCATCTCGTAGCGTTGAGCCAATAAATTGATAGCGTCCAGCTGCATGAATTTTACCTGCTTTTCTCCACTCATCGTCAGACATTGACTTGTCATCATATTGCAAATCCATAACTTGTTGAACAGTCATGTTCGTGAGGTCTTTATTAAAGTGATCTTTATAAGAGCCACTTTTACCTAACACTGTAGTACCACCGTCAGCACCACCTTGGTTAAATGCTTGGTAGCCTGCGTCTCCCGATTCAAACTTTGCGATACGATCGGCAAGTATTTTACTACCACCGGTAAGTGTAGATATAACTGAAGATTGATCGCCTTGAGGTACAGGCGCTGTTTCAAGACCAGACTTAGTTTCACGAAGCGCTTTAATTTTGGCTTCTAATTCGGCTGAGGTAGTTCTTTGGGTACTTAGTTGCTTATTAACTTTCTGCCGCTGCTTGTCTAGCAATGTCATCTCTTCATTCTCTTCCTCAGGCTTATTCATCTGAATAGCGCCAATCCCTAACATCCCCACGCCAGCTGCAATCATTCCAGCTTTCTTAGCTCCTTTCTTAATACCATCAATTTCTTTTTTATGATCACGTTTCATCTTCGACGCGGTCTTGCTCGTTTCTACATTAGTCTTAGTGACAGCAGCATCTGAGTTTATCTTCGCCGTGTTGGCTACATTGTATGCATCCTGCTGAATGGCCGCCTTTCCTAATTTGCTCAAGTCAGCTTTGGAATCAGCTAACGCCTTTCTTGTGGCAACAGCTTTTTGAATAGCGATATTACCGGCTTTAATGAAGTTGGCCATATAACAAACTTGGTTTCTTATATTCTAACTTTCACTACAATTGATATAGATATAGCACGTAGAGATTAAATGGCTGCCACTAATACAGGGATGTTTAACTTTGACGACATCATGGCGAAGTTCTATGGATGGGAACCTGCTGACACAGATGCTGCAGGTCAAGCGTTAAAGAATACATTCCAAGGTGACTTCATTCAGACAGTTCTGAATAATCAAATGTCTAAAGACTTGGCATACACCAACGCAGAGATTGCGACTGGTCAGATGACAGATGCTGCAATGCTGGAACTAGCGAACCAGACTGAAATCATGAGACAGGAGTTTACCTATGGCATGGACAAGATGGGTGCGGAGTATGACTATCAAAGTAAGTTCGCAGTGGCTGAAGCCAATCGAGATTTGAACAAACTTGGATATACCGCAGATCTACAGCAAAATCAAACAAAATTAGAAGGTGAACAAAACAGGTTAAATATTGAAGCTCAAGGTGTAAATGATGTTGTTCTACAAGATCAGAAGAACAAGGGTGCACTAGATCAGATTAATTCACAAGGAAATATAGATACGAACCTGCAGAATATTAAAGGCGAACAAATAATAGATCAGCTTAAGGAAAGCGGTATTAATGATCAAGCGTTACAGGAGCTGAAAAACTCTGGCGCTATTAATCAGATTGTAGAGCAAGGTAATGTTGAGAAAGCAATCACAAAAATGAGGGAAGCTGGATTGCTAAACCAGATTGGTGCGCAGGGTGCAGAAGCACTTAAGCAGATTCAATCCCAAGGTTACCTCGATAATGCACTCCAGAAAATGAAAGGGGATCAAGCAACAGCACAAATTGGGGCACAAGGTCAAGTTGATAAAGACTTACAGAGTTTAAAAGGAGATCAAGCAATTGGACAGATTTCTGCTCAAGGTGCATTAGATAATGCAATGCAGCAACTAAAGGGAGATCAAGCAACAGAACAAATTGGTGCTCAGGGTTCTGTCGATAAAGATATACAAGGATTAAAAGGGAAGCAAGCAACAGAGCAGATTGGCGCTCAAGGCAATGTAGATTTATCTAAAATCACTGGTCAAGGCAATGTAGATTTATCTAAAATCATTGGACAGGGCAATGTAGATTTATCTAAAATCACTGGTCAAGGAAATGTTGATCTATCTAAAATCAGAGAGACCGGCAATCAAGAGCGTCAAGGGATGATGCAAGCAACACAAGAAGATACTAAGAAACAGAAACGTGACAGAGGAATGGCACGCGGCTTAGCAGGTATGTTCTAATGACTACTGCAACTAATACAAGCGGCAAGATATACCTAAACTTTGTAGACCAGTGGCTAGATACATTACCTGCTTCAACAAGCGAAGAGTTCAAGGATTTTGCTGAAGCCACTCCTTCTGTTATTGAGATTTGGGTATATGCAGGAATCTTGCAGTATCCAGGCACATTCAATGATTTGACCAGATGGGTCAAAATGAAGTATAAGAAGCTTAATCGTCGTGAAATACTTAATAGCGAAATTGCTGCTCTTCACTCCGATATACAAGACCTTAGAATGGCAGTTACCTCAGGTGAAATCAAAGGGGATAATGGAGCCGCGAGACTGGCGGCACTGGAAAAAGAGCTTAGGTCGCATATTGAAGTCAGTGAGCGAATAAACCGCACTACCGATAAACGAGGTTTAATCCTTGCCGGTGCGGACAGAGTGATGAGAGAGATAACTAATATATTTAAAGATGATCCACAGTTTGGTGAGCCTATTGAAAATGCAATGAATGCAGTATGGGCCAAAGTATATAGCGAGGTAAGTTCGTAATGTTTGCCGGTATCATCCCAGAATTACCTGAATTACCGGAGATTCAGGAGCAAAGCACTCTCGCACTCAGACTGCGAGGAACAATTGCGAAGCAGCTGCCTGGGATACCTCAACTTGATACAGCAGATTTACTTGGATATAACCCAAGAGCTATTGAAGCCGCACGTCTAGCAGAAGCAATTGGTATTGCATTTGAAATATCAAGACGACAGAAGATGATTATGGCAGCACGTGCAAGGGAAGAGGATCGTATCCTGCAAGCTCTATCGGAACGAAGACGTGCATGGTGGCGCTAAACTTAAGTCACTACTAAATAAAATATATGGCAGTTCCAAGTATTGCGCTTGCTTACAGAAGAACCGCTCTTATGAAAGCTACTACGGTATCTGTAAAGCCACCATCTGAGGAAGTATTAAGAGCACGAGATAGCTTCGTTGATTTCTGTACAGCAATGGGAAAGCCTCCGGCTAAACATATGATGGAGTGGCACAATGAACTGTGCACAGGTACTGATTCAGAATGTTTATTAGGCATAGCTGGACCCAATACAGCAATCCTTGCACCACGAGGTTCTGCTAAAAGTACAGTCTTAGGATTGTTTGCTGCATGGATGATCGGTAGACATACTGCAGCTGGTCAAATGCTGAGGATTCTGTATATCGCATACATGGTTGATATCAGTAGAGCTAAGTCGGCAACCATTAAAGGAATCTTAGTGAGCAGTAAATATCGGGAAATTTTTCCGATGGTCCGATTATCAAAAATAAAACGTTCAGACGAATACTGGAGTATTGACTATGACTTTGCAGGAATTGACACAGCGGGTGAAGAAGCTTTCACAATTGCGTGTGGTGGTCTCAAAGGTGCAATCACCTCTAAACGATCGCAGCTGGTGCTTATTGATGACCCTATCAAATCTGCCGCTTCGATCAACAACCCAGACATT
>Ga0181420_1000562_pt1 | contig 14784 bp, 7 predicted proteins | sample 43SPOviralmetaG_FD_130145 | JGI IMG/M metagenome (GOLD analysis project Ga0181420, IMG submission 130145) | Marine viral communities from the oligotrophic San Pedro Time Series (SPOT) site, San Pedro Channel, CA, USA - 43 SPOT_SRF_2013-05-22 | ecosystem: Environmental > Aquatic > Marine > Strait... | reverse complement strand
CAGAATATTCAGGATTTATTTTTTCTTGTTCAGCAATTAAATTATTAAAATATTTTCCTACAATATCTTCATCATATTTTTCTAATAAAGCATCTATTATTTTTTGATGTTCTACTTTATCTCCATTATTTTGTATTACATTTAAAGTAATTTCGTTTATATCATCTACTACATTTGTAGGTGTGTCTAATAATTCATCTGGTGGATCTAACAAATCTCCTTCAGCTTCACTTATTAATCTATCTGCTTCTTCTTGTGCTTCTTTTTGTTTATCAGGAAATTGACTTTCTAATCCTTCAGGAGTTTCTATGTCTAAGCTATCTAATATTTCTTGATCGTTAATTCTACTAATATCATCTGGAATATTTGTACCATATTTTTTCCAATCTTCTGTGTTTGTTTTAAAATAACCAAATGTATTATGTTCTAAAATAAAATTATCAGTAAAGGTAAATCCGTTATCAGTTATAGGTAAAATATTATCTAATTTATCTGAGACTTCTAAAAATTTTCTTAACTCTTTTACATCTTTAGGTAATACTTCTCTTCTACTAGCGTATGTTTCTAATTCAATATTGTTAATAAATGGATTATTTTTATCATACAACTCAGGAAATTCTGTAATGTTTTTTCTTATTGAGATTAATTCATCATGTACTAAATTAATGTCAAGAGCATTTTTTCCTTTTGCTATTTCTGTTGTTTTATAATACTGTTTTTTAAATTCTTCAAAAAGTTCTTCTGGTGACATTTTATCATAATCCATTATTCAATACCTCTACCAATAATATGACACCTACATTCACAGTAACTGTCATCAGCTACTGAACTATCAAACCCACAAAAATGGCAATAGAAATCCATTACATTCCTTCTATCATTTGTCTAAGTTTCATTTTGTTATAACCAACATTGTTTTTAGATTCGCCTTTATCTATTAAGTTTTGCAACACGTCTTGTTGTAGCTCTGCAAAATTAGCAAAGTCTTGCTCCATAGATTGTCTTACAGGTTCAGCATAAGCTGTATCTAATATTTTATTAGTAGTGTCAGCATATTTAAAATCTTGCAACTGCATAAGATTGCCACCTTTTTTTCTTGATGCTTCTACACCAGCAATAGCATCTTCTTTAAAATCACTACCATCTTTAACCATAGAATAAGTTGACCAATTTTCTCCACCATTAGGTCCATCTCCTTCTACATAACCACCTATATAAATAGCAGCAACTGCATTAGCAAATGTATTGTTTATGTTTTGCTCCCAATCTTTACCATTGTCAAATAATTCTGGAAATCTTTGTCCTAATCTTTCTTCCCAAAAATCATTTATCTGCCATAGACCATAGTCTATTGATCCGTTACTATTTGGTTTACTTACTACATTTCTTGAATAGCCAGTTGAATAACCTTTGTCATGATGTTCTGCTAAACCTAATGCTACTAATGTGTACATATCATTTACATCATCTGTGTTTAATATATTATCACTAGGATCATTAGGATTAAACTCAGATTCAGATATGTTTTTAGATTTGACGTAATTATCTGCAAAGATTAAATAAGTATATAATTGCTCTGCTGTATATTTTTTGTTATCAGATTCGCCAGGAGCTAAAGACAATCCATTAGACATCATTACCACCATTAAAAGTATTACCATTAACCAATTATATCTCGCATTCTATCTGTTGAGTAGGTTAAATAAGAAACATTTCTTTTTTCTTCTTGCGCTCTGTTTGCTGATATTATTTCTGGTTCTAATGTTTGTTCAATAAAATCTGCTGTTCTTGCAGTAGGAGAATCTGGTACTGTTAGTTTACTATCTGGAAACATTCTTCTATTAACTAACTCTAAATTTCTTGTGTAATCTGTTGCTGCTTTAGAGTAGTCAGCTTCTGAGTCTTTGTAGAAATCCATGAACGCTGCCATTTCTCCAGTAGTCATATTTGTTCTACCACCTGCTGCATCAATAGCAGTTTGCACAGCATTCTTAACTGCTAATGGTCCTGCTGAAGGATACACTTGTGGATATATAATAGGTCTATTCTTGTAATCTTCTATTGTACTTTGTAAATACGGACCTATTTTCTGTAATTTATAATTAGCTTCAGTCATAGCTGTTTTCATTGCACCTTGTGTAGAACTACCCCAAGTACCTAATTCTGTATAGTATGAATCTGGACTTAAAAAACCAGCTTGCATTAATTGCAATTGTATAGCTTGTTGCTCATCAGGTGGTAAACTAATCCATGATATTTTACCATCAACAGGATCCCCACTTATGTGATCAAATCCTCCGTAAAGATTATCTACACCATATTCTGCTGCTGTAAATTGTTCTTTAGTATCTTGTACAAAACCTTCTACTGTTGGCTCTTGATACTCTGCTTCTGTGTTTTGAAATATAAAATGATCTGCTGGTAAATTACCAAAGGTATTAGTAAACTCATCTGTAACTTGTTCTTGCAAAAGCGTAGATTTATAATCTTCAAAAGATTCTTGTATTTCTGCTTCTGTATTACCAGCTAGCTCTATTGGTTGTCCTCCACCAGAAATATAATTATTATACTCGTCACTTGTAAAAGTTTCTCTTTTAAAGTTTTCAAATTTACCAGTTACTTTATTTATATCAAAAGTTAAATACTCTCCACCTGTTGTTGGATCAGCTGTCATTTGACCATCTGCATTTATGTTTTTCTTTAAAGTTACATATTCTCCTGATGGTACATAACTATTAGAATCACTTGGTTGTTCCATTTTTGGATAGTAATAAACTTCTGAATCATTTGCTCCAAAAGTTTTAAGACTTGGAAGATTGTATCTTAAAGATATATTGTCTGTTCCATTTTTTGTAAACTGTTCTTCAATAGATGGAGAAGTATAAAATAACATACCACTTCCACCTTTAGGTTTTGCTATTACTGCAACCTTACCTGTTTCATCTACAAATTCTTCTACTTGTTCTTGTAAAAATTTTCTATACTCTGTTGCTTCTTGTTCATTAATATTGCTAATACCAGTTGCCATGTCAATACCTTTATTAACTTCATCTACAAAATCAACTGGTAACGCATACATGTATCTTGGTCCAGTAAAAGAATAGCTATTATATTGATTGGCAAATGTTGCTTCACCCTCTATAAAAGGTTCTACTGCTATTAAAGAATCTTCTACAATAGCTTTGTTATCTGCATAAAATACATCAAATGATTGATTGTTTTGATTACTAACTTTAGCATCAAAGACTTCTAGTGTTGTAATTAACTGTGCTATAAACTGTGAATTAGAAATATCTTTAGTTGTTAATGAGTTTAGTTCACTAATTAAATTATCATCTACTCTTATGTTTCCAGATAACTGTTCTATTTGTGAAGCATTTACACTTGTACTTAAACCTTGTGGTGCAGCAACAGCTCCTCTGTTTGCTAATACTGCATCTATTAATGCTTGTTTATATCCTTCTTCCATTAAGTCTCCATACTCTTATTAGGTAAATACATACCATATTCTTTAAACACTTCTTCATTGTAAACTAAATCTTCAACGAAATCTTGTCTCTCTTGTATATATGGTAGCAAGACTCTTTGTGCTATAAAGTAAAAATCATCATTTCGTAATGTCATTTGTGCTATTTGATCTCTTATAAATTTACGCTCTTTAATGTATCTACGTGAAGTTCTCCAACCATCTTTGCTTAATCCTTCTGCAAATGACTTTTTACCAAACACATCAAACAAAGTTAGTATTTTTTGTACGTCTTTACCTACTTGTGTACCACCTAACTTTGGTTCATTTTTCCAGTTTTCTAATTCTTTTACTTGTAACTCTACATTTATTGTTGTAGGTAAACCAACAATAGGTTGATCAAAACCTGGAAACATTTCTCTTGCATCTAATTGTTTCAAAGCTAAGTATCTATTTCTTTGTTTGTTTTGATCAGGTTTACTTATATCAAAAAATTCTAATGATCTTATTCTTTCTGATTCTAAATTAAATTCACCTAATGTTTGATTTCTTTTTTGTAACCATTCATCAGCTGCTAAAGGTTCACGTGTTTCATTAATAATAGTATTGATATATGCTTCATAATTAAATGGTCCACCTCCACCTTTAGGTATTGCAAACTGTGCAGTATATGGATATGCTTTAAATAAGTCACCATTGTTTCTTTCAAACTCTGCACCCTTTTCATCTACTGGTCTTGGCTCTATAACAACAGATTTAGGTTGTACTATATCAATTGGATTAAATCCAAATCGTTCTATAAAATGTTTTGTAGCTCCATAGTTATCTCCTGGAGCAAATTCTAATTGTTTTGTGTCAGAAATAGTAGGTGGATTGTCTAATATCTGTCTGTAATAATCTGATAATGATTGCATTGCCCAAACTGTACCATTGTTTTTTGGATCATGTACTTCGTACCTAGCGTTTAATCCTGTTGGTCCAATAAACTGTGAGAATGCTTTTACTAACGTTAACCAAGAAGCAGTATTTTTTGCTCTGTCCATTAACTTAGACTGTAATTCTGGAGTACTATCATCTTCTCCATTAGCTTTTAATAATCTATACACATCTATTTGTGTATTAATTTGTACACGTGTAATCTCATCACTTGGTGTACCATCTTCTCCAAAACCTTTAATACCTCTCCAAGCATTTTTCATCCATGCTGGCATACCTGCTGCTCTAATAAAGTCACCTGCGTTTTGTGTATCAGGCAGTCCATAAGGAAAAACTACTTTTTTAAAATTATCAAAACTAGGATTACCGCCTAAGAACGTAGAGAAAGGTATAGCTACCATTGGACCAACTCCTGGTATAACGTTTAAAGCTAAGTTAAGTGAGCTTGCATAACCAGGTAATTTAATGTCTGCTTTTCTATCTTTACCTAATGCTAAGTTACTAACCCAGTTACCACTATTAGGATAATAAAATACTTCTTCACCTGTTACTTCATCTTGTGCCAGGAATCCTTCACCTTCTACTGGACTAAAAACATTGTCTTTTCTTAAAGCATTAACTGCATTCTGTCCTTTTCTTATTACTTCAGGATTCTCTGCAATTAATTTAGTCCACGTAGTAATAATTTCTTTGTACGCTTGACCGAATGGAAATATAGCACGCATGTTGTAAAAGAATTTATTATTTTTAGATAAGTCATACAATAAATCTTCCACTCCTTGTAAAGCTGTTGCTTTAGCTACTGTATCTATTTGTTCAAATGAAGTTAAATCATTGGTAAATCCTGATGATTTATATAATTTATTTCTTTCGTCATAATACTTTTGCTTTTTTTTATTAAACTTGTTATTTATATTTAATTCTAATTTGTCAAGTCTTTCATTAATTTGACCTCTTACATTATCAACAGCTTGTTTCTTTTTTATTAATGCTGCTGTATGTTCTTCTATAAGTTTTTCTGCTTCTTGTACGTATCTAGCTTCATAATCTAGTTTTGCATCAAAAGATTTTTGATTTGTACTTGCTAATTCTTCAGCTATTTCGTCTGCCTTTGTTGTAAAATCTTTGTTCATTTTTTTCCAAGCATTTTTCTTTTGAGCTTTTGTAGTTTCTAAAAATACTTCTAATTCTTCTGCTGCATCAAAATACCCATCTTTAACATTTTGTCTTAATTCTGAAAGAAGTTCAGAGTATTGCTCATTCCATTCTGCTTCTGTAATTTTTATATTGTCTACATCACCAAATAATACTGTATAATCTGGCTCGACAAAATCTCCTGCATTTCTTTCTACAATATTATTTAATACTGCAAATTCACTAACTTCTTGTGGCTCATTAAATTTTTTAAAATGTTCTACATTTTCTTGTGTATGTCTTATTAAACGATTTAATCTATTAATTGATCCTCTTATACGATTTATAGTTGTCGGTATTTTAGGTTTAGTAGAGCTACTATAATATTCTCTTGGATTACCTAATGTTTTATCAATATAATTATGAGCTTGATATTCAAATAAATCGTTTGGTTTTCTAGCATCAACGTTACTTAATTTATGTTCACGTTCACTACCAATTAATTTTAATTCTTTTTCACGTAATTCATTTATTTTTTTGTCATACGCTATTTTTCTTTGTGGAGATATTTTTCTTGATTTTGATCCTTGTGTAACTGTTAAATCTGTACCAACTTCATAATCAGTAAACATTCCTAAAGAATACTTTTGTCCTTTACCTATGTAATATTTGTTTGTTTGAAATTCTTCTAGCTCAGAGTTAAATAATTTCTTTTCTTTAAAAAATTCATTTTGTAAATTGTCTATGTCTTTTTTAAAATCAAGAGATACGTTTCCTGCTTTAGCATCTATTGCATCTAGTTTTTCAACTTCTTTTTTAAACATATCTAAATTAATAGTTGTATCTTGTTTTCTTAATTGTTGTGGAGTAAATCTTAATTTAGCCCATAAGTTTTCGTCTGGTATGTTAGCTTTTAAAGCGCCTTTAACAGATAAGTATCTGCCTTCTGAATAAATTGTTCCTCCATACAATAACCTATTTCTCATTCCAGGACTCATATAAGGTAACATATCATAAACTTGTCTCCAATATATTTGTCTAAACACAGGTGATCTTGATAATGTATCTGTTCTAGCTCCCATAAATCTATCAAATTGTTTTGTAGTAAATGATTGCCAACGATTAGGTGCATCCATGTAATCATCAAATGGTGCTGATATGTATTGTGGTAAATTTTCAAAATTGTCATCTAAAGATTTTACAAGCGATTTAAAATTTTCTGCTTTAACACCTTTTTGTTTTTTAAATAATTGTGTACCTTTAGAATCTAATTCTCTAAATACATCATCTAATGCAATATCATTAATACTTCCACTTTTAATCATATTCATTAACTCATCACTAGATTTTAATTTTCTTGATATTGTAAATGGATTATCTTTAAGTAAATCTATGTCGTCAATATTATTGACATCAATTAATTTTTCTAACAATGTTCTGCTTTCTGAAAAATCTCCACCAGATGCACCAACTGTACGTGCTTCTAATGCTTTAGCAAATGAATATCTACCTCCAACTGTTCCTGCTGATCTTCTAAATGATGGTCCTCCTCTATTGTAAGATGCAATTATTTCTTTAGCTTCGTTACTTTCACCTAACATCCATTCTTGTAATTTCTTTTGTTGCTGTGCAGGAGTTAATAGTTCACCTGTATTGTTTCTATATAAAAATTTAAATAGATCGTCATTGTGTAGTTTTGCAACTTCTGATAAAAAGTTTCTTAAATATTCATTGTATTCACCAGACCGTGTACCAGCAGATGTCTTTCTTACAATATCTTTTTTAGCTAATACTTTATATTTGTGAGGTCCTGGTTTTTTTAATCCTTTTCTTTCTCCTCCAAAAAAATAATCATTGTTATTTATACCAGCTATTCTTGATGATGCTTGTTGTGCTTCAACAGAATCAGAAAATGGATCACCAAATAAATCGTTGTAAGTTACGCCTTTAGAGTTCCATCTTTTTACTTTAGCTGCACTATCGCTATTCATTATAAATTGTGACATCCAAGATAAAGGTCTACTAAATACATTGTCATATCCTCTTGCATACATTCTTAATTGTTCTTCACCAACAACGCGTACAGTCCAAGCACCTCTTAATAACACTAAAGGTTTCCAAACTTCTGACATATAATAATCTGCAACTTTTGTACTTACACCTTTAACAGATTTTTTGTCTCCAAGTAATTTATACAACTTACCTGCATCTAATGCTTCATCTGGTCCTTTAAATAAATCTGGTACCATTGCACGAAGAATACCCATACTGTTATATGCTTTAGCCATTCCTGATGCATCAGGTAAAGGTATTGTTCTATTTACAAACTCTGTAACTAACTGTGGTCCAGGAGTTACCGTAGGTTTACCGTCAATAATTGTTGGTACCATGTTTGTAGTTGTAGCTACCTCTTCACCTGTTATTGCATTAATCCAAAATTTTCTATACTCAGGTAATTCTTCATCAAATATTCTAGTAATTGCATTTGCATCTGATCGATTAACACCACCTGATTCTATTAAGTCATTAGCTGTTCTAGCCATCATATCTCTAGTTACATCAAACAAAGCTGCTTCATCACCTTCTTCAATTCTTATTAATTGATCTAGTATCTCATCTTTGTCTTTTCTACCCATTGTTGTTTGATCCATCCACAATTTAGCTTGTCCAACAGTTTGATCCATTTGATCTATGTCTAAAAATCTATATGGTAAATCTGAAGCATAAGAAGTAATTATTCTTCCTAACCTTGAATTTTCTACAAGACTTGCTTTTAATACTTTTCTAGCACCAAACAATTTACCAGTACCACTTAAAGCTGGATCTAATTTTGTACCTAATGCTGTTTCAGCAATTGATCCTGTTACTCTACCAAATGCTCCGACAGTTGGTTTTTCTATTCCAAAACTATCTGGTCCTCTAAAAGGATTTGCTAAGTATTTATCATTTAACAAAGAACGTATTGCCTTTTCTTTATTCTCAATAGGTCTTTTAGATATTTGTATCTTTCTAAAATCATTTAATATTTCAGTATCATTTATTCCTGTCAAACTGACAAACCTATCTGTACTATCGTTTTGAGCTAAGAACCTAATAAATTCTTGACCACCTTCATCATTGTCTAAATAATCATTAACTTGTTTTTTATTTACAAAATTAAATTTTCCTGTTTCATTTATACCTAATGCTTTTTTCTGTGGTTGTGTAAATTCTGCACTACCTGCTTTACCTTGTATACCTTTTTTCTTTAATGAAGCTATTAATTCTTCTGAAGGTGCAAGTAGTCTTTTGTTTTTCGTTAATGCTTTTATTCCTAAACCAAAATAGTTTGCTGGATCTAAAAACATTATTTTACCCATATCTATTAATCCTGATACTGCATTGAAACCTTTGCTTCCTGGTTCCATAAATAAATTTGCAGTAGCACGACCAAGTGATATAGGCATAGCTACTTGATTCCCATCTGATCCTCTAGTTGTAATAGTAAATGCTCCAGATTCTTCTTGCGCTCTTAGATCTAAATCAGTTATAGGATCTCCTAAGTAATCAGATATTTGTTGAGCTGCTCTATCAGAATCCATTCCTTTTTTAACCATGTACTGATACTCTTCATAAAATTTAGAGTTAGGATTTTGTGCATCAAACTCATCACTATCTGGTAAAAAACCATCACCTAAGTTAACACGTTTACCTTGTCTTAATTGATTGACTGCTTGTCTAACTGTTGATTTACCTGATTGCGCATATGCATCTTGAAAAGTTAAATCTTTAGCTTGATCTCCGAATGTAGATGCAATAAAAGAGTTAATAGGTCTATCTACCCAACTTCTATAAGCATCTTCTAAACCAAGCAATCCTAATCTAATACCTGCTTTAAAACCATTACCTGTTTTTTGTAATATACTTCTTTGATTGTTTTCTGCAATACGTGCAGATACTTCAGCTAATACTTCTGCTTCAGGTTTAACTTGTAATAATGTAAGAGCAGATATAACGTCAGGTGAAAAGTTAGGATACATTTTAGATATTGAAGAAGCTCTAACTGAGTCATCAAGCAATACAGATTCTTTTGTTCTTTTGTAATTTGTTTGTCTATCGTAAATTTCTTTATATAAATCTTTTTCCTGTGAAGGATTATCAAAAAAGTAAACGCCCATTATTTATCGGGAGACTGCTTGTACACGCTTCCTTGACTCATTAACAATGATAACAATTCTGGTGTCGGAAATGCATCTGCCATTGCTCTAATTAACATCATTGAATCATCTTCTAAATATGTTTGCTTTTTTTGTCCTATGTCTGTTACTGGCATTTCTGGATAAGCGGTATCATTTGTTAATGAAAAATCTTCTACTGGTGTAACTTGTGCTGCTTCTTCTGCTGGTACTCCTCCACCACCACCTCCACCTTGTGGTGGCAATGCAGCGTTTCCTTCTACTACTTGATTAACTAAATCTGTCTCATCACCCATTGGCGCACCTGCCAACATTTCTCTTGCAGAATCACTAGATACATTTAAATCTGTTCTTTTACTTAAAGCTCCTGGTCCACTTACTGCACCACCTCTTCTACCTTTACTTCTAGAAGATCCATTCGCCATTATCGCCTCCATCATATTCTTCTTCATCATTTTCTAAAAATATAGTTTTGAACATAACAAAAAATCCTGGGAATGTTACAGTTTGTTGTTCTTCAAATGCATTAAGATTATTCATCCACGTGTCACTCAATGTGCTTTTAACAATACTTTCAAATTCAGTATCAATAAACTCTTGATTATCAGACATTTGGTTGTCCTCCTCCTTGCAGTAATAACGATCTAATATCTGGAGTAGGTCCTTGCGGTATAGGTGCGCCACCAGGTGCGCCACCTTGTTGCATCATTTGATCAAGCATTGCTTGTTCTTCTGGTGCTACTTCTTCTTCTGCTGTATAAAATTTATCAAGTATAGCTGACATTTCGCTTGGTTGTTTTCTTATCTGTACCAATGCCATAGTAGCTTTTGGATCACCTTGCGTTGCTTGTACTTTTAATGTTTCAAATAAAACTTGTTCTGCTTCGTCTTTAGTAATCCTATTATTTATTTTTTGTAAGTTTTCTAAACCATCCATATTTTCTTGCAATGTTTCCTTATCAATAATACCTGCTTGTAACAATTGTAATCCTGATACAATTTTAGTTGGCTCATCAAATCCTGCCATAACACCATAAACTCTACGTGTTGTATATTGTCCGCCTATATCTTTAGAGGCAGAGTATTGTTCTGAGAAAGCTGCACCGTTTGCATAACCACTTAATGGTTTAGATTTATCTTTATTTAAAACTTCATCCATCTCTAAACGTTTTGCATCTATTTCTTCTATTGCAGTTTTTAGTGACAATTGATATTCTCTTACATTGAGATCAACAGATGACATAAGTTCTTGTAAACCTCTACCAGTAACAAATGAGTTTGGAGATTGTGCGTCATCAGTAACTGGATAACTAGCGCCTAATCTTAGTTGTCTTTCTAATCTATCTATTTGTTGAAACATTTGATAAGGCAAGTTATTTGTTGGTTTGACTACTTGGCTACCTGGAGCTAAATAGTTAATTGCAAATCTACCTCTCTTATAGTTACCTGATTCTATTTCTCCTACAATGTTTGTTTCTGTAAAGACTGCATCTTCCATAGCAATAATTGATAAAACATTTATCTTTGCCATTGCAGACATTAAACCTAATACGTGGTCGTACTGTCCTTGCAATCTGTCAAAACTAAATCTTTTAGCAATTACAAACCTTGGTCCTGTTGATAATGGATTAGGAGTAAAATCTAATATTTGTTGTGTTGATGGTAGATATGTATAAGTACCTTCTTCGTTGTAATACTCAATTAACTCTTCACCATCAGAAGCATCATTTTCCCAATTTCTTGCGTATGCATCTTTGTACATACCTTGTTGCCAACCACCACTATATTCGTTTGTACCTTGTTCGTGTTGTATTCTAGCGTTAGGATATAGTCTTTTAATTATTTGTGATGGAACTATTCTTACTAAAGCTAATTCTGAAGGTTGTTGGTCTGGTCCGTAGTATCCAGGAAAACAATCGTAAGGATCACGAAGTTCTGCATGAGGATACATGTTTCCAAATTGATCTTTTTTATTTCTTATAATCCATACACAGAATCCATAACCAGGTAGCCATCTAGCTGCTTGTGGCAACTGCATGTCTAATTTACTTTTTTTATCGTATGAATGTACAATACGTTCTAGTTTTTCTGATTTCTTTTTTGCTCTCTCTGAATCTTTATTGTTATACGGATCAACTTTTAGATCAGGCACTCTTCCTAATTTTTGTGCTAAGTGTTCTAATCCTGATTCGATCATATTAGGTATAGGTAAATCTTCATTGTAGTTTTCTGAATTAGAACCTAGTAATGCAGCTACACCTTGTGAGCCACCGTTAATTATTTTTCTTATTCTAGTTCTATAATCGTGATGCCCTGTATGTTCGTGTAAACCACGTAAGTCATCTACTTTGTGTGCTAATTGAGCAGCTGTCAAAGGCATTATCTATCCCACATTCTTTCGTCATATGTTGTCATTTTATAATTACTATAAGAAGGATTATAGTCGTTGTCTACTTCTGATAGCATTAATTTAACGGTCTGGCGTACCCTTTTCATAGGAAACCAACTTGCCATAACTAAATCTGTTTTAGAACTTACTGCTCTTGAGTTACTACTACTAGCACTACTAAAATAAATTAACTGTGTTCTTAATACATTTACTTTTCTCTGTGTCTGTGGATTTGCCCAAGGTAGATTAATTTTCTGTTGTTCGTACATAGGAACCATTGCAGTAACACCAAATACTGGATCCCATTTATTTTTATATGTTTGGTGTCCCTCTATGCGCACACCGCAAGAAGCAGCCCAGTTTCTTATTTCTTTATCTTGTCCAATTGCTTTTTGAAATCCGTTCTCTTCTACTATCCAATGTGATAAATTATATTGTTCATGCCAATCTTTCATAACTTTATGTGCTTTAGAGATACCACCACCTAAGTCATTTCTCATATCTACTAACCAGAGTTCACCTGATTTCTGATTGTATGCCCATAATACAGCAGCTTGGTATCCAGTTGATGCAGGATCAAGTCCAGCTATTAATGCTGTATGTGGGGGAACGTCTCCTAAGTTTCTTGATCTATCTAAACATCCATCTATCATTTCTGCACTAAACAATTCCATACCTTCTGGTACAGCTTTATTTAAATACACCATCTCAAATATAGCTCTACCACCTGTTGTTTCAGCAGCAGCTAACTGTTCCATTAACCACTTGTGTGTACGTTTACCTTTCCATAACATATGATCATTTTGATTATCTGACTCCTGATCTAAAGGTATTTCTAAATCGTGCGCTCTCTCGACTATTGTCTCCCATGCGTCATTGTTCAGCAATGCGTTATACAGGTCGTCTGGATGCTGCCTGGAGCCGATTACGACCATTCCTGTGTGTTCTTCTTTTCTTGACTGAAGTGTTGTAGTCCACCAGTTTTTAGTATTTTCTCTAGCACTTGGTTGTACTGTACTACCGTGATCCTCTATGTCATCAGATATAATTAAATCTGCATCTCTTGACAATATCTTTCCACCTTTACCTACGGCTACTAATGTAGGACTTTTAATACCTGATACAGTTCTAGTAGCTACTGTAAACTGGCTTGTACTCCAGGACTTACCTGATTTGTTTACAGGTCTAAATCCCTCATATGTTGCAAAGTCTTGTATCAACTGTTCATTATTTTCTAATACGTCTAACACAGAACCAACTGCATTCTTAGCTATATCTTCATTACCTCCTACCCACATAATTCTCATATTAGGATTTTTACATATCATGTATACACAGAAATGTGTAAGAAGATCTGTCTTGCCATGACGTGGAGGTGACAACACCATAAGTCTTTTACCATGCTCGATTGCATCTAGTATTGCTGCTATCCATCTTCTTTGGAAATCTGGTGTCTCATACTTAACACTCTGTTCTGTCAGGAAGTACGTGTCTCTAAACTTTACAAAGTCCTCAAGTGCTACGTTCGTGTCCCCCCCGTTTTTTTGCAAGGTCTCGTGATTGACTCGTAGTGCTTCGTCTTTTAAGTAAGCAGACAATGATCTTGTCACAGTAGGTAGTGAGCATCCTAGTATATCAGCTACCTCTTGTTTACTCTTGGTACCTTTTAACATGTCGTCAAAAAAATTTTTTTTATCCATAATGGCATAATAACTGCCTCTTCTCTTTTGTATGTTTGTATCTACAACCTTCTCTACATGATATTTATCAGTTGTTTTACTAGCTCTGTATGCTCTCTTCTTAATTCTATTGGAACATTTATCTGAACAGTACTTTCTCCTACCTGCTGGTAATACGTGAGTACAGTCATTTGCTAAACAGAACTTGTTTTTCTCTTGTTTAGATTTTGTCATCTGGTATAGTGTACCATACAAATACTTTATTTTATATGGTTAAGACAACCTAACATGTGTACAAGTAAGCGAGATCGAGACTCAGAAAGTTCCGAATCGGTGGTACGATAAACTAGAAAGACAAACGGAATACTCAAGGCACTTGAATAAATTTTAGTCAAACAGGGCTTTTTATTAGCTCGCTATTACCAAAATGGCGGTAGTCCCTACTAGCACTCCTAGTCCTATGTATTTGTCCTGTACTAGCAAGGACTGACCTACTTACATTATAGCAGTACATGACTGACTTTAAGAAAAATACATACTATATCTAGTACATACTACATACGGTATACACAATATGTGGTATACTGTCTACTGGGGATGATTGGTAAGTAAAGCTAATAATCAAAAAAAGATTGCCCTTGTACACAGTAGCTTTAAACCTAGGTTCGACTCCTAGCATCTCCACTATATAGAGTATGCCTACACGAAAAACCTAGTTACCACCTATACTTTTAGAGATACATATATTATTACGCGGACGCTCGATTAAGGTCTGGGGGTTGCTAAATTTTGCCCTAGATTTTCTGGAGTTTTGGATCGCGACCAGGAGCTGTAGATCTTAATGAATCGTTTTGTCTCCTGCATGTCGACTTACGCACGCACGACCGCCTTTAATTAAATCAGAGAACATCCCCCCTAGTCTTTAACATATAAAAAAAGAAGAGGAGCTTTCGCTCCTCCCCTCCCGTACGTATCTAGTAAGGGTTAACTAGATGCTTCTACTTT
>Ga0181420_1000555_pt1 | contig 14889 bp, 15 predicted proteins | sample 43SPOviralmetaG_FD_130145 | JGI IMG/M metagenome (GOLD analysis project Ga0181420, IMG submission 130145) | Marine viral communities from the oligotrophic San Pedro Time Series (SPOT) site, San Pedro Channel, CA, USA - 43 SPOT_SRF_2013-05-22 | ecosystem: Environmental > Aquatic > Marine > Strait... | reverse complement strand
TCATAAAATAAACACATCATATATTTCTTCATTATAAACTATATAGTATAGTAATTAATTCTTTATGTAAATTTATCATATTTTTAAATTTAAATATATTATCTTATTATATATAAATGGATTATATTGATACGAGTATCATTGATTGTTCTAGGGAGGCTGCTTCCGTCAAAAATGAAACGAATCCAGCTCAATGGATTAATCATTTAAATAATACGATAGAACTTGAACCAGGTGATAAAGTTTCTATGTATAGTAGTTTTATTAGTGAAAGAGGAGCAGGGCAATCTCAATCAGTAGAATTAAGAGGTGAAACTATTGGAACTAAAGAATTCACATATACGAAACTGAAAACAGCCACAACCCAAAATTACGCATTTCAATTAGGTATAGATGGAAATTATCAACGAGAGAATGATAGACCCTTTACAACAGAATACGAACAAGTGACCGAAAAACTACCTGTTAAAGATAATGAAATTGATATTGTAATATCCTATTATAAAACTATGGATTTATTAAGTTACGTACAACTACCTCGTAGATTTATAACTTCGTTTGACCGAACAACAGATCCAGATGAAAAAAAGTGGTCTGTATTTGATTCGATTACACATGGAAGAACAAACAGAGAAACAATCCCTACAACCTATACAGGACTTGATGGAACACAACGGAATAGTGATGTTAATAATACATTTGGTTATATTCTTGATGATTTTAAACCTATCTATTCAAGACAAAATCCTGTTGTCCCAGTTCCTGGGGGTATAGTTAATAACAATATAAATGCTCCTATTAATAATTGGTGTCAAAAAAATGATAATACTCGCTATACAGTAATGATAAGAAAAAAAACGCAACATTCAATAGAACGTAAATTCATAGAAAAAAATATATATGATGATTTTGGAACAGGTCCTGAATTATTTGTATTCACTGATAGAAATTTTACAAATCCATATTACGCAAGAGATCCTGAATACTTTGACTACGTTCAGTATAAAAAAAAGATTACTCTTAATTTAGATAAAGGATTTAATAGTAGTTCATTCATTGCGAGTGAAGTTACAAGACAATTAGGTACAACTAATATTAATCCAACAAATATTGTTAAAAATAGTCTTGGTGATATCGCAAGAAGACCACAAGATGATACAGCAGATCCACTTGATTATTATAATACTCAAATTAATTATCCTATCTCAAAATCTGTTGAGAGTAAAACATATAATACGTTTCCTTGTATTAATGATAATACTAACGATAAATATAGATATAGGAAATCTATTAATAATCAAGTCAGTAGTTTTGGAATTGTATGGGATATAGATGACCCTACAACATGGGCGACTGCTTTAGAAGTAGATCCAAATGATGCTAATTCATATAGAGTTAGTGATAAAACAGATTATGCTGGTGCTCCGTTTTATGAATCACAACAATTTATAGCTTGTAAGAGGCCTGAAATATATGAAGAAGGTAGTAAATTAAATGATATATATGGTTTATCATTTCACCCTACAACAGAACATCAAAGACTAAATGGTGTAACAGAAACTGGGGTCGGTTCCTTTCAAGATGTTTCAGGAGGAGGTCTTGCTACAAGTTTAGATTATAATGAAGCAAATTGTAAATTATTAAAAAACTTTGTTGAAAGTCAAGAGAAATATCCTGAACTATTTAGTCAAGAGAATATTATTAATATGTATCAAGACAACGGAGTTGCTTATAGTCCAGGTCCTCCAGTAGTTCAAGCAACAAGTGGTGAATCAGTTGGGTTTCCTTCTAATCCATATTATAAAATTGTAAGAACAGTTAATCAAGCACCGGTAGTTGCTCCAGGCATCGATGCTCCTCCAACAGCATCTTTTACAGAACAAATAACTATGAATGCTACTATTCAAAATAGTAGGTTTTTTCATATGAATTGTAATACAAGTATTAAAACAAATGGAACAATTTTTCAAGATGAAACACGTAGAAATTCTTTTGTTTTCCCTACACTAAAATACGAGCAATACGCCCAACTTGGTTCTTCTTATTATGATTGGATTGGAACTCATAGAGGAAACGACAACGCACCACCTACAGTAATGAATAGAACTATCAATGAAGAGTGTAATAGTTTTCCATTTTTAGTTTATTATGACCCAACACAAAAAGATACTTTTTATGATAGACCACAAAGCAATCAAGATAATGATCCAAAAAATGTAGGCCTAGGTGTAACTGGTAAATTTACATATGGATTTATAGGACGTGCTGATTATACTCTTAACCATCTTGGAGTAGATTATTCATTTAGTAAATGTGTATTGTTTCCTAATAAATTATTAAGAAGTGATGGAGTAACAGGAGTTGGATTACCCAGTAAATTCTTTCAATTAACAGGAGGTATTCTTGAATGGGGGAGAAAACTTGGATTTGATCGTCATTTTAATGCGTGGGGAACATGTATGATTAATTTATCATCAGGCATACCAACTCAAAGTAAATTTAGAGATGAGTTTAGTGAAGCACATATTGGAGCAGGAATAGCAGGTCCTACAGACTTAAAACCAACCTATCAAGGAGAATTAAATTTAACTAATTTTAATATACCTCTCGCAAAGACATATTTAGGTGCTGATAAATTTAATCTTGGATTTGACGGACAACATTTCTTTTTTAGTGATTTACATACAGCTCTTAATAAAGGTGATTTAGCAAATAGTGAAACAGGAGGTCAATCAGGTGAAGGTGGATTGATATGTTATAAAATTAATCCAGAACAACATTATAATAATTTTTCTCCCGTTCAATTTCCATATGAACAACCACAAGAGGTCTTGTATCAAGCACAACCTAATGATACAACTACAGGTAAAAATATTACAAGAGTTAATCAAAATGTTGAACCATGGGCTATTTATGATACTACCACAGGCATCTTTATTGAAGACTTTGGATATGACCTTACTTCTTGGGATAAAGGATTATGGAAAAAGCTAGGGTTCTCTTATAATCAACTCCACGATACTACAAGTAATCGATTTACAAGATATTCTAATTCACCACAAACTGTTTCTAAACCGACAACAAATGCTAAAATTGATGCTGTAGATACTAAAGAATGGAATCAAAATCAATTCTTTAATCCACTCTTTGATGGTACAATAGGCCATAGTAAAACTATTGTCTTTAAAAGTAAGGCATCACCGACAAATATTTTTAATTATAGAATGCTCCCACAAATTACAATTACTGATATTACAAGTATTCAAATCGTAGCCACTGATTATCCAATAACATCTTTTAAAGGTTATTATACTATTCGAAGTGATCTTATAAGTGATACAAAATATAAAGGTAATTATGGAGACACCGCTCTCCCAGTCATAGGAGTTACTGATAAAATATATCCCGTAAATGATTTTATCACAGGGTCTGCTACTCCTATTCAATTTACAATTACAGCACCGAGAACATTAGCCTCGATTGAAACAGCAATCACTGACCCCGATGGGAAATATAGTGTTGTTGATGGGAACTCTTCCATACTTTATAAAATTGAAAGAATTAGAAAATTAAATATGAATGTCATTGATGATATTAAAGAACAAATTAAAGAACAAAGTAAATAATTTAAATTAAATAAACTTTGTTAAGACCATACCCTTTCACAAGCAACTTCATAGATTTCTTGATCCATCTCTATACCAATAAAATTTCTATTCATATTTTTACAAGCTACGCCTGTTGAACCACTCCCCATTGTAGCATCAAGGACAACATCACCTTCTTTGGAATAATATTTTAATAACCATTCTATTAATGCTACAGGTTTCTCTGTTGAATGTTTTCCACGAGTAGATTTAATTTCTAACATAGTTGTAGGGAGAGGAGGTTCATAGACAGGATTTCCCATCTTTCCTTTAAGATGCTGGTAATCCGTATCTTTGATATTTCCATAGATATGATTATACTCGCCCCCTTCTTTAACAACTGATACTGGTAATGGTGGGTCGTATTGTGTTTGATGAAACCCTTTTTTTCTTCCAGCATTCCCACTCTCTATTCCATACAAATCATCTTCCTTTTTATTAGTTGGTTCATTCTTAATATTTGCTTTAATAAACTTATGTTTATGACTAGATAAATCATAGAAAGGTAATTTTTCATAAAATACATAAACCATTTCATGTTTACGCATAGGCATCTTTTTCGCACATAAAAATCCAGCTGAAGAAGATTTAACCCATACTAAATCATATCTAAACGGACACTTCTTCGGAGCAGAGTTAATTAATGATACTCCAAATTTAGTTGTTGTTGTCATAAAGATAGGTGTATTTAATTTTTTAATTCTCATTATTTGAATCCAAAATTGTTCTAAATCAATACAACAATCCCATTTACAGCTGGTTTGTCCGTATGGTAAATCACAAAATATAAAATCAACTGAATTATCATCTAATTCTTTCATTTCTTCCAAACAATCTCCGTGAAGTAAAATACTCATTTATATATTAATAAAGATAAAAATATTAACTTAAATTAAATCTTTTTTTATATGCTGATATGTTCTCTTTTCTTGATGTTGAATTCCCCCATAATATATAATAGGATAAATATCCAGCCCTTGTATAATCTTTTGTTTGTAAATCTTTTTGATGACGTGTTCTATATCTCTTTCTTTGTTCTTTATCTTTTGTTAATGTATAATCGTCCATACCAGCACTTCCAAAATGAGTTGTTTTAGTCCTACCATTATCTTTTGTAAAGACCGCCATTAACTTCTTCCCAGCCTTGTTTGATTTTTTAACGACCATTTTAACCATGTCTTATATTCTACCAAATATAATAAAAAAGACAATATAACAAACATATAAAAGATATTATCGAAAAATTCGATTTTTTTGAAATGGTTGGGTAGTACAAACACCAAAGACACCATAACAAACAAACAAACAAAAGACTATATATAATGAGCAATGTATTTAATGCTGATAGTCGTTGTAATCAGTTTAGAGTTAAAGTAGGATATTCATTTATTCACGATATTCTTCAAGACATATATATGATAGATTTGGATAGTGTAGATAAAGAGGACTTGGGGGAGGATTGGTATTATATTCAAGATGGTAATGAAGATGAAGTATTCGCTGAATGTGCTAATGCTGTTGATAATGTTATTAATAGATTCATCACAAACCCTGTAGGATGTATTAATGAAAATATAATAGAAGAGATAGGTGAAGTTGTAGAAAGTTTCAAAGATAGTGATATTATTACTTCTTCTTAACTTTAACTAAATGAACTTTATCTATTTTATAAGCTTTACTTGATGGATTAACCGAAGCATAGACACGAGCATACGCCCACTGCTGAGGACTCTTAACATTTTTTCTAACAGATTGAGGATTACTTTTATATGCTCCTTCTCCTTTTTCAAAGATAGTTTTAATCCCTTTATACTGATATCCTGTAATTTTTGCTATTTCTCTTAAACTATGAGGTTCATTTGCTGGAAACCCATACTTCTTGTTAAAACGCATTTTATATGTTTGTACCATTTTATGATAATATATATTTTAATTTATTATTTTATTTACCTACCATTTTCTTCGCCCTGTTGTGAGCCTTTGTAAATGACATACCATCTTTAATATCCTTTCTCATCATATCCATATGTTTTTTACTATGATGTTTAGCATGTTCTTTTAATTTATCCGCCATCGAAGTTGTCTTTTTTTTAACCGGTTTAGACATACCTTTTTGTTTCGGTGGTGCTGTGCTTCCATATCCCATTTTATAATATAGAAGTAGAAAAAAAGATATCTTTAAAAAAATTTATATATAAACCGAAGGTAAGCAATGCTAAATTAAACATTCATTATTGTGAATCCTCCGTTAGATAGACGAGCAATTCTCATATATTCGCTGTAACTACGAATAGTATAAGTCCCATTAACATAATCCTGACCCTTATAATGAAGTTCAATTCCACGTTGTCCTACCCTTCCATTAGTTAGACGAGTTCCAAGGAAAAAGGCTTTAGCAGCAAGACCTGTAGATTGGTCATTAGCTTCAAAATCAACTGTATTATTTCCAGTTCCGGAACCACCAATACCGCCCTGCTGATTAGAATATTGTTCCCGATTAACAAAGAGAAGAGATTCAGCAGATGTAAATGTAGAGAATATTTGTGCTGGATTAGAAAGATCAATAGGATATTCAAATCTATCATTGTATCTTACATTATATTCAATAGCCCCTGGATTACTTGTAGGATTAGCACGAGCCGGAGCCATACTTACAAAATGACCTGTTAGACCTTTCATAGATAAATTATCATCAGTAATGGTGGTGAGAACTTTACTTACAAGACGATTCGCCATACCAATATTACGGACTACCCCACTTCCTAATGGATTTTGTCCTGTTCCAGCATCTTGAAGAACAGATGTTTTGCTTAACCGATAATCAGGGAATGAAAAATCAAGAGATGGATTAGCATCTCTGTAGCGATTCATCATATCATTCTCGGTGTAGAAAATATGGTCGGCACAGAATTTTAATTCATTTTTATCAATCGTGTAAGGAATGGTTTCATCACCAGCGCCCGGAATACAAGCACGAGATAGAGTGTTAGAGAAAGTTAATTCAATAGTTAGTTCTTGATCAATCATGTAAAGCGGTAGAGAATGCGTAGAAAGGAAGGGGAAAAGGTCACTTAAATCAATAGAATATACAGGACATTCACTCAAAGCATTAATATTCATATTAGCAAATGCTTGGGATTGTAGGTTTTCTCCATTGGTACTATATTCACGACCATTATCTAAACCCGTAAATTGAGAATCATTGGTCGGGAAAGTCATGTTGCCAGCAAGAAGTTCTCGGTAAAGGAAACGTTGATTAGAGCATCGCCCAGTTACATATTGTTCTCGTTCAACCATATTTTCATTATCTATCTGGTGAGATTTTACCATATGGAGATGAGCCCAATCATCAATCTCATTAATAACTTGATTACCTACACGAAGACAAGCACGTTGGATTACAGAACCAATTCCAATATTAACTGGAAGGAAGGCACGAGTATTTGTAGCAGATGGACGAATACCCAAAAATAATTTTGAGTGAGAGTGAAGGAAGCCTTTCTTAGCGAGGTTAAAAGTAGCGACACCAGGCTGGGTGGTAGTCGCTTCTTGAAAGGTAGAAGTTTCTAAAAGATCAGTTTCGATATTCTGTTCGAAATTAACTGGGACTTTATCAAGGCGTAGAAGGTCAGGTATTCCGCTTTCCATTTTTATAATAGAAGCAATATAAAAAAGACATCTTTAAAATAATAATTTATTATTTATGTAGTAGAAATTATTTCATAATTTGGACTCCTGATTCATTCCATGCTAATACATATCGGGCTTTGAAGAATAGATAAACAGATTGAGGGTGGTCACTTGTAAGATCACTATCTAACGATACACCCCACTGCTCCGCAGAAAAATCTTGACCCGATTGATACTGCGAATATCTCATTCCAAGACCGAATGAAGCTCCGCCGTTGGGGACTTGTTTATAACCAGTGATACTATTCAGTCCCGAGATGGTATGATCCCTATTTAGATTAACATTAGAAAATGACGACCTATCAAGCATAAATTCTGGAATAACTGACTGGGCGAATTGTTTAGCTAATTGACTATCAGCCGTAACAAAACTACCACTATTATTACCAGTAATAGAACGATTCGTAGCAGCAGAAGTGTTTCCAGTCATATCAAACTCAACAGGATATTTTTTACCACCCCTTAAAAACTGAACTCTGGAAAATTTGACTAATGTTTCATCAGCATTACTTGGATAAAGAGTAGCAAGTCCGTTCTGTTGAAGTGTATTAATATAATCACTGGGAACAAAAGTCATAAAGGCTGATTGTAGTTTTTTGAGACCAAGATTAAACTGAAGCTGGGCGTTGGAAGTATTGATAGATGTATATAGAGAACTAATAGAATTAAATTCTAATGCTCCTGATGTTTGAGAGTTCATTTCAGCCATTTGATCTGCTGGAATATCATGGACTTCACAAGATAGATTGAGATTAGAAAGTTCATAATGAGCGTCGCTTACTGTTCCATCAATAGTTCCATCACGAGTAAATAAACAATTACTATCAGGAGATAAATGAATCTCAATCTGGAAACCACCAAAGGAACCAGGTAGAAGATTAATCGCATTTCCACTCTGTAAGAAACCACAAGGGAGATGAGCAGAGAATGATTTCTTTAATCCATTACATACTACATTCTCAAACATACTTTTAGCATTCGGCTGAATAAGACATGTCTCATTTAAATGACCTGCTAAATCACCTATTAAACTTGATGTCATTCCTAAATAGGTGCTCATATATTTATTGTAGTGTTGAATATTTTCGCAGATCTGTTTGGATTTATTATGACGAATCACTAACTGATCCATCATACCAAAAATACCAAGACGATTATCCATAGTAATTTGAATAGCATCGGCATTAGTTACAGGAGTAGGTGGAACAGTATTATCTCTAAAAATAGATAAATCACCATTAATCCTTATGCTCCGTGGGTCAAGAATAGCATTCTGCGATTGTATCGTGAAGGAAAGTACAGGATGGCCAGATTTAAAAGAAATAGTTTGATTCGGGTCGACGTTGTCTGGCCGAAGCTGAAGGTATCGTGAAGTAGTGCCTGACATATTTTATAATATGGCATATAAAAAATATAAAGTTAAAAAATAAAAATAATAAGTTGATTAATGAAAATGACGTGCTTTAATTCGTAATATCATAATATATTTATAGCAAAGACAATCTCTCTTTAATTTAAAATATTTTTGTATTTGTATAAAATTAGGTTTTCTAATATTAAATACTTTATTATATTTCCAGAATTTATGTTTCTTATCATAACATATATTTTTATATCCTGATGTATTTGTTGATATTTTTCCTTTATTATGATTATTTTCACAAGATGTAACCCACCTTAAATTATAAACATTATTATTGTGTCTATCTCTATCTTTATGATCTACTTGTGGTTTATTATCAGGATTAGGAATATAATGCTGTGCTACTAATCTATGAACTTGAAATCTGTATGGTTTTGTATCTTTAATAAGACGTCTTCTCAAATAACCATCTCTCATTATTTCATGTTTTATGAACCCACCTTTCCAACCATTTCTTTCTTTACTATATACTCTTCCATCTGGATAAATTAAATACTCTGGAAATCCTTGTACCTCCATTATATACTATATAGTATAAACATTATAACCTTAAATCAAATTTGATCACATTTGGACGCTGACTCCACCATTTTTAATCATTAGTCTTCGTATATGAAAAACAAAAGAAGACATCATTTTAGGTTTAGTAGGGGCGGTGGTCTCACTATAATTGAGTTGGACGGATAAGTCTTTATCACGTAGATCAAGGACACCGGAATTGACAGCAAATCCACGACCTAATACAAAGTTATTCATATAATTTTTAAAACTATGAGGAGTTATTCCAGCATTAGCTAATGATTTTTCAAGTTCGAAGACATGGAAAGCATCTATAGATTTTCTTGTAGCAATTTTACGAGTAGAAACTGGGCGAGATGGGACAAGTTTCCCATTCAATTGATACTGGACTGATGATAAGAAATCACAACAACCTGATATTCCTGAACGAGCAGAGCATAGTTCCATATCCATTTCATCTGCTGTTGTTTCATACGTTTCTACCGCACCAGCAGCAGTAGGGACAGCAGTTGAAGATACTAATTGCTGATTAGTATAAACAGAACTATCAGTTGGAATAACAAGTAATGATTTCGCTTTATGATTATTCGCATGGATTAAAAATGATGCTTGTCGCTCACTCGCCAACATAGAATTTTTATAATTGGTTACACTATGAACATCAAACTCAATAGCAGAACCATCACGTGCTTTCTGTAGCATAGAGGCTTCATACCGAGCATCTAATCCTACTTCATTAATAACAAGGTTCAAATCACTAATCGTATAAGTTAGTTCCATAGAAGTTGCTTCACTAACTGATACTGAAAATACAGAAGAACCAGCAGCAATATTAAATCCACGTCCCCCAGCAGCAGCAGCGTTGGTGACAGCACTATCAAGAGTGAGTTGTATTTTACCTCCTACAACTTTAATTTCACTAATAATACCTCCAGTATAAGCAGCACCTCCTACAGCTTGTAAATTAGCATCTAAATCGGCACGACCAGCATCAGTCGCTACAGAACTACCGATATTAATAATTTCTCCTACAACAAAAGGACATCTATCAACTGTGGCTTGCCTATTCGCAGTTGATAATTCTATCTTTTTAATCTCGGTGGCTGCTCCAGCAGCAAGGGGCAGTACAGCTGCGGAGTCATCAGCAAGGAGAAGACGTTCTATCTGCGGGTTAAGAGTTCTCCGGCGAGTTTTAACAACACTATCTAATTGACGAACAATACGAGGTGCTGGTGCTAGGTCAATTTCAATATACAGACCCGTTAAGAGATTAGGATAAAGACTTCCAGTAAATACACCTGTTTTAAGAGGAACACAACAATGAACTGTATTAAATTGACCTGATGCTGCTGCTGTATCATTAGTAATATATAAATCAGCAGCAACTCTGTCACCAGCAGGGACAGCTTTAAACCATGGATTAGTCTGTAGATCCGCCATATCACTTTTAGTATTACCAAGAGTTCCCTGGGTTCTGGAATTGTAATTAGTAGCACCTTCCATAAGAGTAGATGTTCCTACTTTGGATTGGTCTGTATCATAATCACTACGAAGAGCAACAAGTTGATTGTATTCATTAATTTCTTCAATAAGATTACCACGGCCACCATCATAGATTCTAATGTTACGGCAAATCATACCAGCTCCTGCCGGATCACATTGAAGACGTGTAGGGCGACTATCAAATAAAGCTCCTAAATTGGGGTAATTAATCACCATATCAAACTCTAAATATGAGTTTTCACCATCAATGAATTTAACAGACGGAGGGACTTCAAACTGAACCTTCCGCTCAACATTACCGACAGTATAATTTAATCCAAGTTCAGCAGGAATACTGATCTGTTTCTCATCAATTTGTACAACATCTTCGGGAGTCCAATACGACATTTTATAATATACTTTATATATAAATAATAAATACAAAATAAAAAAAAAATATATATATATACAAACGATATGTTAGGTGCTAATTTAGAAGACTTTACAATCGATCAATTCGCTGGAGCATTAGCATTATCATTAGGAGCAGTAGGAAGTTTATTATTAGTCATATGGCAGAGCAAATGTCATTGTAAGATAAATTTATGCTATCTCTTTACATGTGAGAGAAAACCACCTCCTGATGAACTACCAAAGGACTTAAAGGATAAGGATAAAAAAAACAAAAAAAAAGGAGATATAGAAACAGCTGCTCCTCACTTCGATGCGGTGGATGATGATGTAGCAATAGAAGAAGAAGAGGTAGTCCCACTAAGTAAAAAAAAAATAACTGAAATGGACTTAGAATATGTAAGTGAACCTATTTAGACATACTTGTCTTCAACATAGCAATTTGCCTAAATAATTCTGTGATATATTGTTCGTGTTTTTCTTTTAATTCTATCACCACGCAATCGTGATGTTCTTTAATATCATTAATATATTCAATAAGTGATTCTTTTTCACACATAGTCAATTGTTCGTTTGTGAAAGTATCCATTAATTCTTTATCCATTATATACTATATAGTATAGTAATTATAACTTTAAATCATTATTGAGATGTAAGTTTAGATATTTGGTCTTCATAATAACGTTTTTGAGCCTCTAATCTTTGCTCTTGGGCTTCTATTTTATTACGGAGTCCCGCTTCCGTAGATCTCAATTTACCGATAGTATGACTTTTTTCTCTAATGATTTCTTGTTGTTGTTTTTCAAGTTGTTCCATTTCTTCTTTATGTTGTTCTTCACTCATATAACCTTTACCTTCTTTTATCTCTTCTAATTTAACTTCCATATCATATTCATTTTGACGCATCATAGACATCATACGCTGATGTTTTTTTTTACTGATTTTTTCATTAGAATAATTTTCTCTCTCAAATATCCATTCTTCATTTTGTTCGTTTTCACACCACTTATCATATACATCATTAAATTTCATCATCATAATAAAAAGTAAATTATCCTCTTTCCATGAGTTCTTAAAAGAAGCTTTTGTTTGCTTCTTTTTTTGACCATTAAGTTTAAGATATAAATCATTCACATACTCAAATATTTCCCCTTTCTCCTCACGTGTAAGTTTATTGTCGGACTTCTCCATATTATACAATAATAAAATAACTTTAAATAAAGTATAAATATACATTAATAAAGTTATATATACATATCATTATTGAAATGGTAAAAATAGTATGTATATACAACCGCTTTTTGAGAATACAAATTCATCGTAGATTTTAAAAGTTGATTATATATATACTGTAGAATATGAGGGAGGGTGGTTATATATACCTACTTTTATTACCATTTATATTATAAAGTATAATAATTACTTTGTTTTACTCTTTGTTTTTTTAGTTTCAAATACTTCACTTTCTTTAAATTTATAGCTTGTTCGTTCAGGTAATATTGGTTCTTTATATCTATCGATAATGGATTTATTTGTATCCATGGGCTTCGCCGTTTTAGACTTTACATGATGTCTTTTACTTAATGGTTTATAATTTTTACGTTGATACATCTTTTATAATTTATTTAATATTATATTTTAAAATGTGTAATATAATATAAAATGTCGTTAGTAGTATTATCCAATAATAAGACAGAAGATGGAATTGTCGGTGTTAGTGGATCGATTGATAAACCTTTTCAATTTAGAAATAATTTATCCTCAACTTATGAACTTCCTGCTAATGCTCAAGTTGCTCTTCAATCTGCTAAAGTTAATCTCGATGGTTCTATCATAATCGGTAATGACAACAGAACCTTTTTCTTTTGGTTTGGTGTTCCTCTATCCCATCTAACAGGAGTAGGTCATCAAAACACTATTCAAAATTCTATATGCGAACCTATTAAAATTGAACTCGGCCCCGATATCACAGATAGAGATTCATTCCTACAAGTTAATCCTCCTGATTTAGCCCCATTTTTACAAAAGGCTCTACGTAAATATTCTTATCACCCACAAATCCAAAATCGTATGAATGTTACTCCTAAATATACTAATGGATTATTTGTTGGATATGATTTCCAAATCTTACAATCAGCAGAAGCTGATGGTGTTCTTGTTAATTATATTCCACCTGAAGCAAGCATTCTTGATGCTTACGATCAAAGAATTCGTGATGGAGTTCGTGCTGCTAAATATACTTATGCGGTGGGTGTTCCTGGTGGAACATTCTATCATACTGATACTCGTGATCAAAATAATAAGGGGGCTTTTATGACAGCCGATGTTCCTCCACTTTCCAATAAAAAAGGTAAATTCATAGTAGATATATCAGATATTGTAGGGGCCAATTCTACAAGTTGTTGTATAGGTCTTTCAAGAGATACTACAGTAATCACTGCTGCTGGAGACTTTGTGTATCCAGGTCATATTCTCGGTGATATTGCTGCTATATGGGGCAGACCTGCTCGATTACCAAGAAGCAGCAGCACAGCTACTGCGATTGATGAAACATTTAATGGAAGATCATGGTGTAGAGCGTATTTTGACTATGCTGTTGTCCTTAATAGATTTCAAACTGGAGTTAATGCTGGTAAAATGTTTTTAGAAGTTTATCATTGCTGTGCTACAAGTGATGCTTCTACCGATGAACTTCAAGGAAATGGTTTAACAACTTGGAAAATTAAAAAGATGGATTATGGAGCATTAGCTATCGCAGGTGGATTAGCTTCTAATTATGACTTTGTAAGAAATGATGATAATTATCAACAGGTAGAATTTATAGTGAGTGGAGATCAGGTGTCAATTAATCTATTATCGGTGGGAGCCCCTGTTCCTGTAATGGATTATGATGCTACAAGAAATAAAGATCAAAATTTAACTCCTATGGAACAAGGTCGATGGTCTCTGTTCCCAGTTCTTGGGATATATAATCGGTTTAATGTTGCTAATGGAATAGGACAAGAAAGAAGTCTTACTATAGCGACATGGAATGGGACAAATTCTTTTGTTCCAAACTGGACTACAGATGGTGGGTGGTTGGATAATCCAAACGCTACATGGAATAGAAGGATAGATGAAGATGCTGATACATCTTCCGGTGCTTTATCATTAAGAAATTGTTTAGATTATAATGTTCTCGCTACATCCCTTAATCCTTATAAATATGGTGGAGCAGATGGTGTAACTCCTTTTGGATATACCTTGTTTCAACCGAGATTAATTGTATCTCCAAGTGATTTATATGTAGGAACAAATCAAGCAAATATGGGAAATATTTTAGGGTTCGCACAAACCCCTGTCGCAACTGTTACTGCTACAGATGCTGTAACGGGAACTTATACTATTGTATCAGCAAATGCTCCTAATGTAATATCTATTAAGAGTATATTCTGCCGACTTGATAATTTTACACAACAATCAGTTAATGGAAAACGAGGTTCTACATCTCAAATCATCGCTCATTTACCTCGATACGTTCAGTCAGGTCAGAACAACTACGGACCACTATATTTAGAAGCAAACAATCTCATATATCTTGATTTGAATAACCCTGAACCGATGAAAGTCAATACGTTTGATATATCCATGGTTTATGCTGATGAGACACTAGCAGAAGGTCTTGTAGGGACTACTATTGTATGCTTACATTTCAGGGAGAAACCGAAATAAGTCATT
>Ga0181420_1000549_pt1 | contig 14998 bp, 13 predicted proteins | sample 43SPOviralmetaG_FD_130145 | JGI IMG/M metagenome (GOLD analysis project Ga0181420, IMG submission 130145) | Marine viral communities from the oligotrophic San Pedro Time Series (SPOT) site, San Pedro Channel, CA, USA - 43 SPOT_SRF_2013-05-22 | ecosystem: Environmental > Aquatic > Marine > Strait... | reverse complement strand
TTGTCCAAAGACAAGTCCAAACATAACTGCTGTCATAACCATTTTTTTCATAAACTGAAACATTGTTTTCTCCATTGAATTTATGTCACTAATAAATATAAGATTATTAAAAATTAGACATCAAAGCGAACTACAAATGTAGTTGAGATTTCGTCTGATAATTTGATAGGTTTTGCTACTTTTGCCACTGCAGCTAAGTCTCCGTCTTCTGTGTATAAACCTATTTGTGTAACATAAGGTTTAAAATCTGAACCAGTTACGAACCCTAATGATGATGCTGCTGCATTATATTCTGTTTTGAAACTACCAGTTCCCTCTCCACTCGGTTGGTCACCTGGTGGTAAGAAGTTAGACATAGAAACCGTGCCAGATTTTAGTGTTAAACTACCACTACGGCCCGGTGTTATACTGATGTTCTGTGTAGTGTTGAACTCAAATGGTTTTGCAGTTAAACGATATTCGTGTTCATATATTGTTTGTGTTGATTGATACTTTAAAGTATAACTTGTTGTGTCACGAGTGTAAGAACCCGTGTCTGTTAATATTACTAAACCTTGTGCGTAGAAAATATTTCCTACTTCTGAACCACTACCACGAGTTGCTGCTGTTGATGAAACTCCTTGACTTCTATCGAATGAACTTGACTTAAATGCTGCAAAACTTGCTGAATGAGCATTGTCATATAGGTTTCCGTCTTTATCATCTTTAATCGTATATGTTTTACCACCTATTGTTGTGGTTAGTTCAATGGAACCTGGTTTTACTTCTTCACCAATAATTTCTCTAGCTACACTAATGACACTAGCACTAATATTAAGTTCTCTATTGTTATTAGAGTTATTACCAAATGTTCTAAATGGTTTATCATTGTCTTTATAGAAAGTTTTGTTTATTGTATTCCAAGTAGGTATTCCGAAAAAACTACTTGTTATTGAACCTGATATGATATGTGTAACTGCGTCTGATGAACTTACATATTGTTTGAAAGAACCACTACGGGCTTTTACTAAATAAACACCACTACCACTATCGTTGTTAGTGAATGTAAAGTTCTTAAACGTTTTAAAAGGTTTAACTTTGATGTCTTGTGGGTCAAGATTCTTGAACATTAGATTGTCCTAAAAATCAAGTTTCACTTTAATAATAGCTTCCCTTGAATATGAATTTAATAATGGTTGTGATAATTTTGCAATAGCCAACAATTCATTAGTATCATTGTAAAGACCTACTTGTGTAATAAATGTTTGTGGGTCTTTAAAGAAAGTTGGTTGTGTTAAACTTCCGTCTGATTGAGTTGCAAATGTTGGGTTAGCACTGAAATTAAATTTTCTATTATTTACACGACAAAAATAACTCGTTGAACTAATTTCTTCTTCTCTACGAGCTTGGAAATTTGCACCTTGAACTATTGAGTCAAACAAATCTCCTTTGTTATTGTCTTGTGCGTTTGCACTTCTTGCTGTTGTAATGTCTGCTACACCTGTTGTTAATCTTGTTGGATTTAACAATATGATACCCATATCAGGATAGAATAATCCATAAGCACCTTTTGCTGTTTCTGCTGATGCAGCTGTCTTTACACCATTAGTAATAGAACCACTAACAACATTAAATACTCTACCACCTTGTTCAACCGTAACACTTGAAGCTGTTGAACTATCATCAATTAATTTTATCTTTGCAGTTCCGCCGTCCAAATGTAGTTCCCAATTACCTGGGTCAACTTTTTCTCTCATACGAGCTCTTTGGAAACTTAAGAAGTAAAAGTCTTTTTCACCTGATGCTGTTGGTGATGCTGTAAATTTAAATTTGTCTGTGTTAGGTGCTAGTAATACATTTCTAAATTGTCTATATAGAGATGCAGTTTGTCTATCACCTGTTGTTGTTTTAGTTGTGTTTCCTAATGAACCACTCCCGTCAATGTGTGCATATCCTAATGCAAATTGAACTTCTGCGGAAGCACTCACGGCTGGATTGTCGTTATAAATATCAACAAAATAACTACTTGTTGTAGAACCTGTGTAGAATGCTGCTAGTGTGGTTGAACCACCTGTCCACAATCCACTCGTTACAGTCGTTCTTTGATTTTCTATAATATCGTTTTGTCTATCGAATCTTTGAAATGACATTACTTACTCCTTATAATTTACTTGGGTCAGCTTTAACCGTGATTGGTAAATTAAAGGTAGCACCTGTATCATTACCTACGACTGTGACATTGGTTGAAGTTTCTGAAGTTATCGACCTCGCTATTACATTTACTGATTTTCCTGTAATTGTAATAGAGCGTTTTCTTTCACTCTCATTTAAAAATACTGGTGTTGTAATACCTGTTGCAAAATCAAGTTCTTGAATTACATCTCCACCTCTACCAAATCTACTTCTTGGACCTGGACTATCTATTGGCCTTACACTTCCAATACCAGCTCTTGAAATGTTAGCAATCGATGCGTCTTGTAAAATAAATGTATAAGAAGTGTCCACACCATTTCTTGTATTAGGTGTGATAGCTTGTGTGATACCAGGACCATTAAAACTTAATGATGCGTTTGGTAATTCCAATATAGGAAGTTTTGCTGTTTCCTTTGGAAGCGTTGTTAACTTATATCTCATTAATTGATTTTCATCTACGAAAGCTTCTAATAGTGGCATATTCTCAATAACTGCCCCATAGAAATTTGACCCGTTAGGGTGTGATGTATCATATAAATTGTAATCGATTTCATCATCTGCTAATGCAAATTTAGAAATTCTAAATTCGTTCTGACCTCTTGCCAAAAGTTCACGACCTTTTTTTGTCAAGATGGCGTCTACCGTTATTGTTGTATTATCTAAAAATCCCATTTTATTTTACTCCTGTGGAAATCATATAACTATTCTTTTTCAATAATAAATATAAGAAAGTTAAATTTTCCATTGTTATTTAGTTTTTAGTTTTGTTAAATCTGTATCTGTTGTTTCAACCGTTGTTCCAGCTACAATAAATACTTCTACTGGTTCTTTTTTGTCAAAAGAATTATCCTTTGTGTGTTTAGTTCCTTCATAGAAACTTCTAAATAAGTTGTTTGAATCAGCTATACTTTCAAATTGACTAGCTGAAAAACTTGTAGAAACTGCGTAGTATTTTGGATTAATAGAATCCCTAGCTTTAGAAGCTGATAACGCATTTCCAAATATGTATTGTGCTTCTTCATTTTTCTCAGATAATCTTGAACCTGATATAATTGGAACTAATGCATCTGTAAAGTTTTTTAATGAAACACTTGAAGATGCGTGTAAGTAAGTTGTTCCAAATCCTAATTTTCTATCGTTTTCACCAAGAACTCTAAGTTTTGATGGCATTCCTAAGAACCCAATATGACTACCAGTAAAGTATGCTAAGTTAGCATTACCCTCATAGGTATCATAACTACTATCCGCGGTGCTAAAAAATGAATCATCATTACCACTAATTACTCTTGTTATTAAAATACCATCATCATATTGATTTGCATTTGTAAATATACGATTATCAAATGTTGGTTGTTTACCAATAACTTCTTTTGTTCTTTCTAAAATATTTGGTTCAATCAAAACACCTACGGTAGAATCTGCACGAGCTGGTAATAATTGTCTTACTTGTGTGAAAACACTTGAATCATAGAAACTTAGTATCCTTAAATAATCAAAGAAATTGTTTGATTTACTATATCGTTTAAAGTATTCTCTTTGTAATCCACCTAATGTTTTGTATGAGTATTTAAACTCATCTCTTGGGTCTCCAATTAAATCATCAAAAGATAAGTCGGCTATACTATGAACAATATCTTCGTTTACAACATCAACCGGTGAAAAATAAATACCAAGTTTATTACTATCTATTGGTGCAAAATCTTGTGATGATTGTTCATTACGAACATCAGGGGATAAAGCAGTTCCTGTTTTTAATGTATTACTTTCGATTCTAATCTTGGTAGCATTCCTACGATTTGGTCCAACATTAGGAACTCTCAATTTAGCTTCATCAACTATATTTCTAAATTTGTTACCAGTAAATCCGAATACTTGTTGTGATGCAGTTTCGTATGTTCTGATATGTTGTGTTGAACTAACCGACTCAGTCATTGAAGCTGACATATTGTGATTATCGTTTAGTTCATATCTAACAACTAAGTTATCATAAGATGATGCACTTGTGTTTCCGTTATATGCTTTAGGTGCTCTAACGTGATTATTGAATACACTTGCACTCAATGGTTCTGACCATAAACGATATTCCATTAATGAACCACTAAACGCAGTTCCAAAACTTCCTACACCTGCTCCACTACCACTACCACCTAAATATACAAAACCACTTCCTGTAAAAGCACTTTCAAATTTAGATGCTGTTATCGTCATACTTTGACTATCTTGAAACAAAATCTTTTGTCTTGTAGCGTCATATTGTTTTGTTGTTAATTCATAACTTGATGTGTTAAATGTAGAATCATCATAAACGTGTTCAACTCCACTTGAAGATTTTCTTGTTAACATTACTGACCAAAAGTCGTCATTGTAAAATCTTTGTAGTGATGATGTAATAAACTTTGTTGCTCCGTCTGAACCACTAATTGTAAATCTTAAATGTCCGTATTCGTCCGTTGTTCCATTATCTTGTAATGATATAGCCCAATGACCACCACCATCAGAACCAGATTTTTGAACTATTGTCATTGAGCCAGAACTACCAACACTATAAGGTGTTCTAAATCTAAACTCAACAGTGTCAGGAGTTAAACTATCAAACAAACCAGAACCACTTAGATTCCAATTGGTTTTTATAAATTGTCCTGCATTAAAGTCTAATGCTTTTGTAAATCTTTTCTTAATCTCATAACTAACTCTTGTTCCTTTATCTGGTCCACCATACTCACGAACTCGTAGTATTGAACTTGGTATACCATAACAACTTAATAGTCCTTTGACTGCTCTTTCTGTTCCTTTTGCTTTGATAAAGAAAGGTAAGTTAGCTAAAATTCTTTTCCATATTTCTTCTGTTAATTGTTCTGAAGGTTTTTCATACTTATCACTTCCGTCAAGGTTTTTCCCTAATAGAAATTCAGGTAAGTTTATTAAGTCATTACCCATATATAATTCTAAACCTAACGCTTTTGCAAAATGTATCGTAACATCTTTTGATATACCATCAGATAATTTTTCTATTCTTCTATTAACATCAGTTAGAGATTTCACATATACCCATATCTCATCAAATTGTTGTCCGACCATATCCATAAATTCTAAGAATACATTATTAGTATCATCTCTACTAACGTGTTCCGGTAGTGTATTTCTTAATGAATTTGCATTGTCTTGGTCAAATGCAGATGCACTTGCAATCATATTGTTATACCAAGTTCCTGCGGTCGAACCTGATGTATGTTCTAACTTATAAGGTTCAGATGAAGTCATCTTAGGCCAAGATGTATCGTGAAATTGTCCGAGTGATGAACTTGCGTAAGAAGAACTTTCAAAATACATATAATGTTCAAACGGGTCAAAAGAATTAATTACTCTTTGTCTTTTCTTTTCTTCTGACTGTATCGTTGAAAGAGAACTTGTAACACTTGTTAATGATGAACTTAATGAAGTATGATTTTCTATAAGTTGTAATTTTTTCTTAAAATTACGAAGTCTTGTTTCAGCTGATGAAAAGTTTACATAATTACCAAATCCTGTATCGTCATCATCAAAAAGTAAATTTGTAGTAGTTTTTTGATAATCGACATTTGGCTTAACATCTAATAAACTACCTGAAATTAATTTTTCTTCTAAGTCAAAGTTTAATAAAGTATCAGTTCCTAACAACTCATTGTGAGTTTGAAAGTTAGTTCCTTGAAAGTTAATCGGATTGTCTACTGAATTTAAATTGGGTATTCTTAAAAATATTCCATCATCAGGTCTATCTTCAAATGGAACTAATTTAACTTTTTCCTCATAGTCTGGTAATCTTTTTTCTGCAAAATAAACTCTATCTAATTTATCAATGTTTGATTGTAAACCTTGTTTAAGTTTTACTTTTCTTGATTTTAAATCAGCACCCAATTTATCATTGACCATTAGATAATATTGGTTACCAGAAATCATATAAGTTTTAAATCTTTCAAGATTATTCTTTTCGTAATTTACTCTCCAATACTTGAATGTTTCTGCTCTATCATCATCACCTTTATGTTGATATCTGTTTACTCCGTCTTCATATGACAAACTAACTCTAACACGATTACTATCTAAAACTTCTTCAATTCTTGCAACATAGTCTCTTTGTATATTGATTTTCTTTTTTGCTCTTTTTTTAGTTATGATTTTTTCTTTTCTAACTTTTTGTTTTCCTTTGGTAGACTTTGCTGATGAAGTTCCACCATAAATACCATAACCTTCCCCACCACCTATTAGTCCGCCTAATGGTAATCCATCTCCTGGTGTAAGTGGTCCATCTTCCTCTCCTCTAATTTTTCCTGTGATGTCCCAATCAATATATGCATTTCTTGCAGCACCACGAGCTTTATTACGAATTTTTCCTTGTCGTAATAATTCAGCGTTTCTTCTTATAGCTCTTTCTGATGCGGCCATTAACTAAATCCTCCTAATCCAACATCAGCACCCAACCCATCTGATACGACATTGTCTTCTTTTTCAGGTTCGTTAGTATCCTCTACTATTTCTTCTGGTTCTATAAAATCTATTTCGTCAACTTCATCAATGATTGCGTCTTCATTATCCGTATCTTCGTATCCTGTTGCTTTGTATAAGTTAGGAATAATTATTTCTCCACCAACCATATTTTGTGTAAACCCTCTATCTGTTTCATCAATGTTAAATTCTAACACATATGGGTCTTTTTGGCCAAACTTAATAGAACCTTGATTATCAACTTTTAGTGATTTATATTCTATTAATTGTCCCATTGTTTCAAAGTCTTCACGATATTCTTCGTTCTTGATGTTTTCATCAACTTCAAGAATTAATTCTGTTCTGTCTGGTGAAATGTCATCAATAAAATATGTAAAGTCTTTTAAAAATAATTCCGTTGCAATTGGTTTGTCTTGTTCGTCTATACCTGGATTTGTTGTAGATGTATAATATTTTATTTCTCCATTTACTTCTTTTTCAGAAACTTCTCCGTTCCAAATATTACCATTGTCATCAACGAAAACTTGACTTTCAACACCAGCCAATCTTCTTAAAAATTTATAGACAACTCTATAATTACCTTGTGTAAATCCTGCATCCCTAAGATGTTTACCGACATTTATATCAATAAATCCATCCTCATTAAAACGAACATCTTCAATAGGAACCATAATGTTTTGTAGTAGTAAATCTGTATCATCTGAATATACATACAACATTACAAAGTCATCTTCATTATCACGGCCGAAACTACTATATACTCTTTTAGCTAAAAAGTAAGCGTCTCTTTCTTTTTGTGTGAACCCATATTCTAATGCCATTATCTATATCCTGATGTATTTAAATTTGCAAGTGAGCTTTTTAAGTTTGAAAAATCTAATCCCTTAAATTCAAATTGTTTTGTAAAATCATATTCTTGACCTGTTGGTGTTAATGATGATGTTGGAAGATTTTTTTCTTTCCATATTTTTTTTAAAGAGTTATTTTGGTAAATTACATTTCTAATAAAAGACGCATAATTTTTAGTTGATACGATTATATTTAACATCACTACCTTTTGTAAACCTTTAAGAACCTTTTGTGCAGACTTTGTCATTTCCGATTGTATTTTTTCATCAGAAACATCAACCCCTAATTCAAAAAATTCTATCAATAAGTCCCTAAATGAATCATTAGGTTTTTCAAATTGTTTCTGTTTTTCTTGTTCTTCTTCTTGTTCTATTTGATTATCTTCTTCAACTAATGATGAAGGTGCTATAAAAAAATCAAAAGGTTTTTGAACTTGACCTAAATACCTATCATTGAAAAATTGTTGTTTGTTTTCTATACGAACACTTTCATTGATTGTCTCTGCAGCTTGACCTGGATTTTTTGGGTCTTCGATTGAAACCACATATCCGTCATCATCTCTTGTGGGATTTAATGCGTCGATAGAACCTGAAACATTTTGTCTTAGTTCTAAATCCTTTATCAGATTATTTTGTTCAATAATATCTGCGTCTAACAACTTACGATAATATTCTGATTTATTTCTTGCTGAACTTGGTAAATACGGCATAACTACCTCACTACTCTAAATTCATAGTCGTCATCATAATAATTAATTGTTTCGGTTGTTCCACTACCACTAACCACCTTTACACAAAAACGATAGTTTCTTTCTGCCTGGAACCCATCTAACCACAAGTTGAAAAAATTACCTGTTGTATCACAACTAATTTTTGAACCTGTTCCAAATGGAATTATTGTTTCTTCTGTGTCTGCATCTTTTACCGAATAAAATATTGAAGCACTTGGTAAATACTTAACACTTAATTCTGCTGGTGATGTTGCGAATGCAGTAGTAGGATATAACTCTCTACCCACTACTTGAAATTTTACTTTTGAACCCTCTTTATATTCTTGTCTTAAATTTTTAAAATAAATTTTCAATCTTTCTAAATCCGCAGTTACTAATGGTGATAAACTTCCTGTTGACCAAGAACTATCGTCCCAAACTACTTCTAATTTAGGTGGGTATATTGTGTGTGTTTCTCTACCAAAGTATTTTAGATTTCCTAATCTGTCAGAACTACTTTCATCTTTAGTAGTATCACTTCCTGGATTATATGAGAAATCACTTGAACCTGTATAGAGTGATTCCCTTTTAACCAAGAAGCCTCTATTTGGAAATAATGAACTTGAGTATATGTGGTTCTTGACTAAGTCAGTCACATCAACTCTTAAATCTTTTCTGTCAAATGTTAGTGCGTAAGATGAACTTACTTTATTTGAACCACCTTGACTACCTGTCCACCAAGCACCTCCGTCAGTCAATACTGAACCTGTAACCCAAGGTGTTTTTTGTTCGTGGTCTCTATATTGATAAGTCACTCCATCATCTGTTATTGGATTGTGGTCAAGTTTTCCTGTTCCTTGTTTCCAAGCACTACCACTAACCATATAAACAAATACATTTTGTTCGGACTCTACTTCTTCAGATGTAGCGTCAAACAAATTTAAATAGAACTTTGCAGTTGATGGTATTTTACTATCTATGATTGATTGTGAAATAAATGTATAGTCAAAGTCAATTAATATTCTTGATACATTTGCAACTGAACCATTATTTGAAACAACTTTATTTATTTCTAATATCTCATCTAATCCTGTATTGATAGAACTTGTTGTTCCACCTGAATAAATTGTTGCGTCCCTCTTTCCAAATTCAAAATAATGCATTATCTATCTCCCACTACTCTTCCCTCAATATCTATATTAGGGAATTTTAATTCAAATATACTTGGGTCTAATGATGGATATACAATTCCATCTCTTGTCGCAGAATCTAAATCATATATGTTTCCACTATATCCACCTGATACTTTATGTTTGTTTTCTATAACTACTAAATTATTATTAGGATTATTATCTTGTGGTGGAACTACTGTAACAACACCCTCAACCAATCCAATCACATAAGCTATATCACTTAACACTATCGGTTGGTTAATCTGCCATTTTTTAGTTTCAAAATGTTTTTTCACAGCCTGTATTGATTGGAATAATACTTCGTTTTTATTCATACCTCTTTTTACCGTGATTGAGAATCTAACACCAATGTTAATAATGTAAGAGTCTTTTAAATTTATCGCATCAGTCAATACTCTATATTGTGAAAGGTATGTTTTTATATTTCGTTTGACACCCTCATTTAGTTGTGTTAGTTTTTTGTCTGATGTATATCCTAATAAATACATATTCAATGCTAACGGATTAGGTATAACATCTATCGATTTTATTCTTTTAATTTCTCCATTAATAACTTCTAATTGTCCCTCTTGTTCTAATTGTTCGTCTTGAACAATATAAGCTTTTGCTACATTACCAAACTTTTGTGGTAAAGAGTAAACTCTTGTAATATAGTCTTGTCTTGTAACTGCTCTGTTCTGTGCGTTAAAGAAAGCTGAAGCGTTTAGTTTTATATCTTGTAATTCTTCTGTGCTAGCTCCACCAGTCGCTCTTTCTAAATTAACTACTCTTAAAGAAGTGTTAGTATTAGATTGTGTAGATGAAACCAAACCTGTTGTTGAGTTTGTAAGTGTTATACTTCTCAATCTATTGATTGTTCCAACTGGAACATTATGTTCTACAGCACCACCATAACGATATTTTATTGTTAGTGTTGTATTACTTGGAGCTAATCCAAATGTTTGTGTTTTTAAGAAATTACTTGGGTCAAACGACTCGTCTAATTTAGAAACACCGAATCCTAATGCTGAACCAACATTATCTGGATTTGGAATAATTTCTTCATCAGCATTATCACTAACACCCGAACCAAATTTTAATTCCATTTTATTGTTGTCAAGAACTCTTGTTGTAAATCTTCTTGAAGTCTTGATTAATTTTAACAAGTATGGTGTGTCATTTTTGTATTGTGAAAGACTTGGGTCATTTAGACTTGTATTTTCTTCTGATTCAAAAACTGTATCTTGTGCTAAAAATGGAACTTCATAAAATTTATTCCCATTACTATCAACTACTGAAACTATTTCTGTGACTTTATTTTCAGCTAGAATTATACTATCAAAAGCTACTCCGTCTCCAAAAGTAAATGTTTGTTCTCTTGTTTTACCTGATACAGCTACACCTTTTTTAGTTAATCTAAAATTAGTAGGAACTCCTCCTGATGATGGTGTTAAAGCTGCTATGTCCAATGTATCTAATGAACTTGACACTTTAAAGTTTACATCATCTAATAAAGAAAACTCAGTTCCGTTTTCTGAAGTAAATCCACTACCAGCTTCTAACTTACTTGCGTAATCTAAGTCAGGTTTTGAAATAGCTGAAGCTCCTGTTCCTGTTGTTTTTGCAGGAACATCAAGAGTAAATGATAACTCAACTCTTGAAGGTGAAGCTAGTTTTGGTTTATATCCTAATGATTGTGCAATCTCATAAACATTTTTCTTTTCTTCTGCTTGATTTAAAAGTGTTTCTCTAAATTGATTATCTACATAGTAATTCAATACATCTCCGACATACGCCGCCATTTCAACAAACATCATACCTGGTGATGCTTCATTGAAATCATTGTATTGGTTTGGAAAATAAGTTTTTGCAAACTCAATTAGATTTGCTCTAATGTCTGCAAAATCTCTACCAAGATAGTTTACTTCTTTCTTTACTATTTTTTTTCCAACTCCATAATCTACTTCTCTAATATTAGTATTAGGCATTCTTATTCTCCAATGTTAAATTCTAATGAAAGTGAATCTAATGTATCAGGTTCAAGTGTCGTAAAATAATCAACCGACACTAAAATTCTATTTTCAGCTTGGCTGTCTTGAACCACTATAATTTCGTTAATAGTAATGTATGGTAGTTGACGATTGACAGCTTCTCTTATAGCCTCTTCAATATTATCTGAACTAACATCATCAAAACTATCAAACAAGATAGATTTTAAGTTTGAACCAAATTCTGGTTGCATTACTCTTTCACCAGGACTTGTTAATAGTAGATTTCTTAGATTAGACTTTGATTGTTCCCTTACAGTTTTAGATTGTGGAAAAAATCCATCAACTTTATTATACTCTAATGGGAACTTGACACCAACATAAATGTTGTCATCTCTATCTATCTCTCTTACACTTTTTGCCATTTGTTATTAAGGTCTAAAATTATCCTCACCACTTTTCTTTTTATTAATTGCTTTCATCAAACCAGAATAATCACGAGTCAAAGCATCTTGAACACCCTCTGGAACTTGGTCTACTGAAACACCTGCTTTCCTGATTGTATCAACCGCTCCCATTTCTCGTGCCTTTTCTTTATTACCACCACGACCTAAATCTCCATAACCCAAGACTTCTGCCATATTGTCACTACCTAATACACCACCACCCAATGAAGGATATTCATCTTCCATAGGTGCTCCTAATGGTTTAGTGTTGTTCAATACTTCATTTAACGCTTTGTTTTTTGTGTATTGTTTTTTAGGTTTGTTGACAACCTTTTTAGGTTTAGGTTTAGAAATCGTTTCTGCTAATTTGATTTCTGTTTCTTCATTAATAAATATCTCGCTCAGTTGTTTTTTGACTTCCTTACGAACAACTAATTCAATAATATTTCTTAATTTATTTTTGTCCATTATTACTCCTTATTTAAATTCAATCTGTTCTAATTCTTGTTGTTGTGTTGCTGCTTCAGCCAACATCTTAGTTAAATCTCTTTTTGATGTTTCAGTTTCTAATTGAATATCTAATTCTAAATCTTTCATCATAAATCCATTGTATTGTCCTGATTGAATATCTGATTTAAATCTACCCATTACTGAATCAAATGTGACTTGTGAATTTGGATTTCCGTCACCAAATATTCTTAATCTCTCATTTTCATATATATCATTTTCACCTGTATCAGGTATTCCTTCAAGACTTTCTACATCTTTTTTAGCTTGTGATATTCTGTCTTTTAATTCTTGTCCATTTTCAATTTCACTTAAATCTCCACCATCATCTTCATACTTATTCAAAACATCTTCAAAAGATACTAACTCTTTTCCACCAAAAGTTACACCTGCTCCACTAAGTGCTCCGTAAGCAAAAGATGCAATATATTCTTTCGGACCATCAATGATAGCTTTTGCAGTTTCTACTTGTGATTTAACTACATTATATTCTTCTTCAATTCTTTCTACATCTTCTATTAAAGATTGTAAATTACTTAACTTTGAAATAACTTCTGCCATACCTGGAACTGGACTCCAAGCTTCTCTTAATTCATCAATGGTATAAGTTTTCCAAGATTTAAAGTCTAACCATTTTAAACTTGTTATTAACTTGTTTTGTTCTAAAGCTTCTCTTGCACTTTTTATTTTATCTCTAATGGTTTTTAACCAAGCTGGATTTGGAATAGCTCTTGTTCCAGGAATAGCTGCAGGAATTAAACTATTGATTTGGTTTATTAAATTACCAATATTTTTTCTATACTCTAATGCTTTGTCAGCACCCTCTTCAACTATTCTTTCAGGTAATAAAACTACATTACCCGCCTTTACATCTTGAGTAATTCTATATACATTTTCTACATTTTGAACAAATTGTTTTGAGTTAACATCAACTACTTCTGCATTTTTTATCTGAACACTTGTTCCTTTGATGTGAATATTTCCTTTTGCAAAAATAGCTATGTCTTCTTCTTGTGCGTTCAATACAATTCTGTCTGAGTTTAAAAATATTGAAGGTTCTGTAAATCCACTTTGTCCTTCTCCATTACCTGCAATAAATGCTTTATTAACTGCATTACCTTCTCTATCAAATTTCATATCTTTACCCAAGTCTATTACTTGTTGTGGATATAATATTTGTTCTCTTGTTGTCAATTCAACGGAAGAACCTTTTGTATTTTTTCTATAAGCTCCCATTGTAACATTACCACTATCACTATTAGGATTTTTTCTTTGTTCACTACTCAAATGAACAAAATTATTATGTCGTCCTTGTATCAATGTATCTCCATAATCAAGACTACTATTTTTACCACCTCTTCTTCTCGTGGTATTTATTTCTCTATTATCTTTTCTACCCTTTACATTATCAGAATTGTCGGCGTAATAACTACTTTGTTCAAAATACTTAGTGTGATATTCTTCAGCACCTGTTGTATTACTATATCCTTTCAACTCATCTAAGTTGTTTACATTGGAAGGTGTTGGATTGATTGCAGAAAAATAATATTTGTTTCCGTCAAATTCAAATCCAATAACTACTTCACCTGGTAAAGGCATTTGTATAATATTTGAGTTAAGTGGAATAAATGCACCACCTTCTCTACAATCGTCAAGTGGTAAATTTTGTTCTGAATAAACATACCTACCGATTATCTTTCCAAATTTATTTTTATTTTGGTCTTGAACAATTTCTAAAACTTCAACTGGTTCTAATTGATGAAAGAATTCTTTCTGGACTAAGTTTTTTAATTTTTGTCGCAGCATAGATTCATTCACTACATCATTAGATGTAGAATTATCCTCTAAGCGAATATTATTTTTTTCCTTAGTTTCTTGGGCCTTTATACCAGCCTCGTCAAAATATGGCATTAGTTTTCCTTACTGATAGAACTTTCTATTTCGTCTTGCTTGATTTGTAACTCTTGAACATCAGATTCTAACGCATCCATAAGTTGTTCTTTTTCTTTTTCTGTAAGACCGAACTCATCTCCACTATCTGATACTCTATTTTCTGCTGCTGTAATTCTTTGAACGATTGTTGCCAACTTAACAAGTTGTTCGTCGTTCTTGACATTGATTTCTAAATACTCTTTTAACATAGGGATAATCTGAACGGCTGTATCTCCGTCCTTAATAAATCCCACTACCTCTTTCATCAATACTTCTAATTGTGTTTTATTGGTTTTGGAATTATCGTATATGTCCTTAAAGACATCTGATAAGGTTTTTCCTTCGAATATTTCGTAATCTTTTGCCATAGTTTTTACCTAACAATAAATATACAAATGTCAAAAAAAGACAATATATATTTATATATCGGTTGATTTTTTTAATTTTGACTTATAATTATTATACGAGTCGGACAAAACCCGACTTTTATTCATTAATAGGGGGAAACTAAATGAAAGACACAATCAAAATGATTATGGAAGGTGTATCTGGTATTAAAGATATGTTACTTCATATAATCGGCTTAGGTGTTCTCGTGCAATTAGTATTTGTAGGGGGATTTTTAGGTATTGATATTGTTAGTAATTTGATTAACTTAGTGAACTTATTCGGTAATGCCGGATTTGCTGGGTTTATATCACTTATCGTGATACTCGGATTACTTAACAAATAAAGGTGGAA
>Ga0181420_1000547_pt1 | contig 15021 bp, 27 predicted proteins | sample 43SPOviralmetaG_FD_130145 | JGI IMG/M metagenome (GOLD analysis project Ga0181420, IMG submission 130145) | Marine viral communities from the oligotrophic San Pedro Time Series (SPOT) site, San Pedro Channel, CA, USA - 43 SPOT_SRF_2013-05-22 | ecosystem: Environmental > Aquatic > Marine > Strait... | reverse complement strand
GGCTCTTTGTTTAACCACTTCCTAAATAAGTTTGTGCTTCTACCTATGAATGCAATGTCAACCCAATCTTTAGTGCCAACTGGAACTCTATAGCCACCTAGCATAATTTTAACTTGAGGTAACTGTTTCTTTACATCATCTACAAGTTTCTTAAAATCATCTGTGCTACTGCCATCTATACTTCCGCTGAGTGCTAACCAAGGTTCTGCATCATCGTTAAAGTATGACAGTATAGATTCTAGTATTAATTCATAAGGCCAACTACGCCAATAGTCTATGCCAGTTGCTTCTGCACCAAAGTCTCTTGCTTCGCTTACAATATGCAGACTGCCAGAACTCCTACTGTTATTATTCAGCAGTCCTGCTCGTGTAGGCTTCTTGCCTAAGTCTGTTAGCAAAACAAATTTCATACTACTATTTAACTTCTAAGCAGAATTTAATTGTAATTCAATTAGTGTTGCACTAAGATTTATTTCAGGATCTGCACATAGACTGCTTTTAGCCATTCCGTTCCTTATGATTACAACTGCTTGATCTTGTTGTAAGTCTGTTGTTCCCCAAAGTTCTAAGTTACGATACATAAATTTATATACATCATCATACTCTTCAGGCCTTGCTTGACTACAAATCATTGTTCTAGCACCTTTATAGTCTCCGCCCTTAAACAGTTCAATAGCAGTTAGCATCCAATCACTTGAACTTGCACCATCGCCATCTTGTGGCTTTTGTAACACACCATCGACTACGTTCTGTTGCACTAAGTTAATGCTCTTACGCAAGTCAGGATATGTTGCTTGAACATAAGTATCTAATGTTTCGCCATCTAGTTCAACACCTTCTTCAATACAAATGGTTGCCAGTCTTGCTGTGAACTCTTGTATGTCTAACTTCTCAATATGAAAACCTTGACACCTGCTATGCAATGCAGGAATAATTCTTTGTGCATAATTACATGTCAGTAAGAATCTACAACTAGTATGATACATTTCCATTACACCACGCAATGCCGCCTGTCCATTAGGCGTAATGTAATCAGCCTCATCAAGTAATACATATTTCATATCACCAAAAGGCATTGTGCTACTAAAGTTTGTTATTTTATTACGAATAGTATCTACATTGTTTTCATTCGATGCATTAATCTCTAACACATCCATAGGATCAATCTCAAGTTCTTGCAATAAGACTTTTGCTAGTGTTGTCTTACCTGTTCCTGGAGCACCACTGAATAGCAAGTGTGGTAGTGCTCCATCCCCAAGCCAACCACTTACCTGTCGCTTCTGTTTATCATCTCTGAAAACATAAGTTTCTATGCTTGAGGGTCTATATTTCTCTGTCCAAAGTTCTTTCATATTTTATCCTAGTGTATTGTTTCATCCGGAGGCACTTCATCAAAGTCATCAAAATATCTATCTTCTACATCTGACATAATTATCCCAATGTTCTCCAAATCTTTTTCTACTTCTGCCAAATCGCCTGTTGCTTTTGCTTCTGCTCGTATGCCTCCTAGTGCTAGTGCAAGTAAAGTTGAAAGTATTTCTAGTCTTGATGTGTCGTAAACTTCAGTTGCTTCTGTAATTTGTTCTTGCACTGATGCAATATACTCATTTAACTGGTCATCATCCATCATCTTTATTATCCTCTTTCTTTTGAAACCATGCCACACTACAATATGCGTCACAGAATACATGCTGATGATCTGCTGTATAATATTTTACAGTAGACGTATCGACAAATTTATTACATTCACTACAATGCATAATTACATTATATGATACTTTGATCTAAATGTCAAGTAAATAATCAAAAAAATCTTTTGAAAAACTATAATGTATGTTCCTATCAAACATTAACTTTTTATTATTTGCTACATGTTCTGTAGTTTCTTTTGATATAACATCTTCAAACTCTAAACAATTTTCTATAAGCCTAGTAGTTCTGTTGGTATCTAAATCATTGTAATCATCTCCAGGGAACCAAAAGCCATATTGTTTTAATTTACTTAACACACCCTTTCTACCATTGTAGAAAACAGGCATTCCATACATCAAAGGTTTGAGTATTTTTTCTGAGCAATCAAGTATTGGGTGATCATTATTATATGTATCAGATATAATAACTGCCATAGTTCGTTCTAATACTGTCATAGGAAAACATTCGTGTGGGCCACCTTGATTAAAATGAGAGTCTGGATTGCTCCAATCATCTTCAAACTCTGTGTGATTAATACCTCTGTGATTAGTTCCAAACAGTTTCCAATACTCGTGTTCACTATCGTAAGTATCTAAGTATCCTTCTGTGCTAGGAACCATAAATGTCCATTCACATTGTTGTAGTAATCCTTTTTGGTGTGCTTCTACTAGCAAGTCTAATCTATGAGCTCTACCTAACCTATTAGGAAAGAAAAACTTTTTGTATGTTTCTTTTCTTGGCCAAGTAAACGGAGGAATCTTATGTAAATGTTGCTCATTAGTTCTTGCAAGTATATCTTCCATAACTCCTGTTGCAAACATCCATACAGGAAATACTTTTTTAAATTTAGGTTCTTCTATGTCTGCGTTGTTTTGTAGACTTAGCATAGTGCAAACAAATCTTTCTGATTGAAAGTTAATTGATTGCAAATTATTATTAGTAAAGTTGCCTGGGAATAAACTTTCGTTGCTGTAGTCTGCCCATAACACTACGTTTGAACTATTATCTTGTAGTCCATACAAGTAATCTAGATCAACTATCTTAATGTTATCTATATTCATATTTACTACAAATACATCGATAGATGAATTACTCATTCTCCAATCTTTAAAGTCATCTACAAGATTTATAGTATAATCAAATGGGAATACAAATCCATCATCAATTCTATCAGTTTCCATAAACTTGAAAAATTGCTGAGACTTAGTAGACTCTAAGGGTGGGCGAACAGATCTATGTTCAAATATAAAATTAATCTTTTTCACGATGCTTTTCGTTAAGTTGAATAGCATGTTCAAGTAAAGATAGTTTCTTTTTATAAAGTTTAGAATAGTATAAGAATGCTTTAGTATCTTTTGGGAAACAATGTCCACCATAACCAAACTTACCATCTGTTCCTGGAACACTCATATGACTGTCTCCTATACGCGGATCTCTAGTAAGCATGTCTGTGAATTGACTCCATTGAGGTGCGGCACCAGACTTCTCAAACAATTCAAACAGTTCATTAAAGAAGGTAACTTTGAGTGCTAGCCAACTGTTTATTGTATATTTTATTAAACTTGCTGTGATAAGATCTGTCTTAAATGTAGGAACAGTCTTAACTGAACTGTGTCTAATGTAAGCCTTCTCTACTGCCTCACAGTCTCTCCACTTGCCTCCTAACACTTGCATATTAGGATTTATAAAGTCTTTTAAACTGTTTGCTTCTGTGAGGAACTCTGGATTATAAACAATCTTAACTTTATAATCTTTTTTCATTGTAGTTAAATGATCTGGTGTAATAGTGCTTTTGAGAACTACAATACCTTTGTATTTGTTTTGTTGTAATTCAGTGAGCACCTGTCTTACAGCACTAACATCTACGTCTTCGTGTGAATCGTGTTGTGGTGTAGGCACACAAACAAAAAGGAGTGGCGGATCATAATTGACAAGGTCAATAATTGTGTTGTCGTTTATTAGTGGATCCACCACAAACTGTTCGACATTCCTGTCAAAACCATTAGCAACTGCTGAGCCTACAAAGCCTTTGCCTATAATTCCTATCTTCATTATTCAGACCATCTATTGGGATATTCGCCTTTTATCTTATTAACAGCCTCATCAAACTTTTGCTCTTCAAGCCATTCTTCTTCACCAGCATATTTAGGACATTTATCTAAATACTCTTGTGCTTGCCATAGGACTTTGTAAATCTTTTGTTTACAACCCCATCCATTAAAGCCATCTATTCTTGGGTCTTGTGTAACATCATACCATTGATATAGTTGTTCTTTAATTCTTTTGACGCCTGTTTTTTCTATGTATGGCATGTTACTTTTTGCCGACTTCAATGCCAATTGCACTAAAGACTAATAATATTGATAGCACTAACCACCATGGGTTAAGTCCTGCAAAGATAACTCCTGCTAGAATTACATTTGCTGTAAGTCCTGTTGTGGATAATCCTATTCTATTTTCTGGTATTTTCATTCTAATCCCTCGTTTTTTTAAATACATCACCAACTGTTACTGCTATGTTTAAATGATCTTGAGGTGCTTCATCACTTACCATCATACATGCCTTAGGCTCTACTTTCCAAATCTTTTGCCCTTCTTCTAGTCTTTCATCTGGTGCTTTGAATCCTTCAGTCCAACGGCCGTATTCTACATACACCCATTGTCCTGCTTTGAGCCAATTAATTTTAGGACCTACTTCAAAGACTTCAAACCATCTAGGGGTTACGCCTTCTTCTTTTCCTATTGTGGATTTTACTATGATTCCGGATTTGGTCTTTTGGTCGCCAAAGTCTCCGTTAATACAAAGAATGTTATCGCTATATGCTTTTATTCTCGCCATTTGGTGCATCTTCCTCTGTGTAATATGGAACCATTTCAATGTCACCGTTTGGTTGTTCAACCTCTTTAAAGCCTAATGGCTCGTTGTCGTCAAAACTCTCACCTAGTGGTGCCTCTGGTTCTGGTTCTGGATCAGGTTGCAATTTTGATTTTGCTTTTTCCTGAGCCTGTTGTGTTCTAATGTTTTCTTTTTGTGTGTCTGCAGTCTTAACTTCTGGAGCAGGTGCACCTTTACTTAGTTCACCTGATAAGTTTGGCATCTCGCCTTTTAAACTTACTTGCTCTTTAGCAACTTCTTCAGTCGACTCATAGTATTCTCTGACTCTTTCTTCATTGCTTTTGATAACAACTCCTGAATCAACTACGTCGCCTTTAGCATTTACAGGCATATTTCCCAATGCTTGTTCTTGCTCACCGGCGGCAACCATAGCATCAAAGTCTATAATTTGACCATTTCTAGTTCTTCTTTGACCGCTCATTTTAAAAACTCTCTTATATTTAAAGTATATTTATGACTGTTTACCTTATGAACTCCTAACAAAAAGAGCACATAACTTGCAACACTACTGCCTCTACCAACACCCCATACTAGGTTATGTTTTCTAAGAGTATCAATTATATATATCACTAATTGTAGCATAGGATATAGATTCCTGGTTTTGTATAATTCTAACTCCATTTCAACTCTCCCTATCTGGTCGGGATCACCTTGCTCAAGTTTTGAATACACAAACTTTTCTACATCTAAATCTTTGTAGTGTTGCGGTATGTTAAAGTCTTTGCTAAAGTATGCAACGTCAGTGATTGAGGGCAGGTCTAATTCTTTTGCAAATTTATTAAACTGTTTTACATCTTGAAATGGAACATTAGTAATGCTCTCACCTCTGTAAAGTAGTTCAATACCTTGCTGTTCTGTTGCTAGACTTTTATCCATACTATATATTATACGTCAAAATTAGAATCTGTCAAGTGCCAAGGATAGTTTACTGTGTGTTCTGGACTACTCTTATAAAAGTTTTCTCTATATCCTTTTATCTTTGTGACTAGTATTGGCGGCATGTTCCAATGGTCATATGTAAATCCTTTACCACTATGTTCAAATGTATCTCCAACATAATCTGTTGCTAACACTACAGGTATGCCATACTCTTTTGCGTATTCATCTACAATATCAACCCACTCTTGTCTAGTTTTAAGTGTGCAATGTGTAGACTCATGATGATTAATAAATCCTCTGGCACCTTTTTTAGTTGATATAAACAGAAACATCCATTGACTGCAAACACTAAACAAATAATCTAATGTTGCTTTTGTATCTGATTCTGGTATGTGTTCTATTACATCTATGCAAACAACACCTGGAACACTTTCTACAGTTGGAAATGTAGTATAAGGTTCATGGCAAGGATCGTATAAAATAGGTTGCTGACTGCCTGTGCTGGCAATTAAGTCTCGCATCTGCTGTCCTTCTTGATATGCAAATGCTGGACCGCATCCGTAATCCATCCATTGTGTTGGAGCAAAGTAATTTATCATAGAATGCCATACACATGCCTTGTGCCATTCTAGTAATGCTTTGCCACTAAATGCGTTTTCTTCTGCTAAAAGTTTATTGCGTTCTATATATTCTGCGTGATTTAAACTAAAGTCGGCTTCCATTTTGCTTTTACCTTTTTCTTTCTTAACTCTTCTAAGTCTACTATCTCGCCTGACTTGGGTTCACCTAATGATGCTTCAATGCTTTTATCTATTTCATCAAAGACCATAGTAGTTAATCTATCTACTTGTTTCTCTTCTCGATCTTGTATTACAACTTCTTGCTCTATTTCATCTTTGCCTGAGTTATCAAATGTTGTTGAGTCGTATCTTTCCCACCATGGCCTATCCCAAAAAGGAAATTCACCTATCCAAGTATTGTCAACGGGTAAATCATAATCACCATGTTCATCATTAAGATATGTATAGCCTAAATTACTTACTTTATCCTTTAAGGATATAAAATCTACATAAGTATTCTCATCTACTATTGTATTAAACTTGCAATGCAAACATTCTATAAGCATTGTTTCAGAAATCATAGGAATAACAAAAAAGTTATTATCATAGTCTGCAAAATACTTTTCCATTAAATGTGTTTGCTCTGGTGCATATACAATGCTTTCATTTATAATGTCATTAAGCATATAATTTATTTTTTGAAAGCCTTTGTTCTGACTAACAGCACCTTCACTCATTCCTGCAACACCTTCTGTGTGTATTGAAAATTCTATTTCATAATCCTTTTGTTCTAGCATTCTTGCTTCTGTATTTACAAACAACAATTTCACAGGAACCATTTTGTGTAATCTTAAACTTTTCATGATTTTTTTGTTTTACCTCTAAGTGTTTTAACGTATGAATCGACTGTTAGATTAAGTAGTGCCTCTGGACTATAATCTATTGTGTCGTAAGTTGAATCAACATTGCCTATCTCCATCATACTTGGAGAAGTGTCGTTGTTTAATCTAGCGATTGCTATCTTATCTCGATAAGCCATCTCTGCCGTTTGTAGCATAGCCTTGACTTGGTTGAACATAGGATTGCCTGGCTTCAATTGAAACAGACGTTTGTTTATTTTTTGTATCTCATCAAGAAGATCGTCTTCATTAAGAGTTTGATACTTATCCCAATTATCCATTGCCTTCCCATTTAATTCTAAACATTGCCATATAGTCTGGCTGAGCAAATCTTATCTCACCTTGCCTACATTGAAAGTCCCAAAACTCTCTGAGGCCTAGACTTTTGCATGTTTCTTTTATTTTGTTTTCAAAAGTAGTAGCCTTAACACGAACAGAGGTTTTAATTTTCATTCTGTGGTCTCTCCATTCCATCCATTTATCAAAAAAGTGTGCATTTCTTTCAGACAAACTAGGTGTTAAGTGTCCAAATGCATCTATCATTTCATCATCTGGAAATATATCCATGTAAGTTTTACTGCGAAGATTGGAGTTCGTCATAATATTCTAGTGTGTATTGATTTATTTTTAGATACTGTCTGCGTTGTCTAAATATAATATCAGTTGGAAAGTGTTCAGTTGCTAATATAACATTTTCTAAACTGTGGCTTTCTTCGTTGCCCCAGGCTTTTACATTATATCCTTTAATCTTATGTGCAAGTCTACCAAATGCAGTAAGGTCTTCGTCTTGTTCTACTGTAAGTGTGTTTACTTGTTTCAATGAATAAAGTGCTGTTGATCTAAAAACATCTTGTGTGTCTATTATAAATGATCTAATACCTGAGTTGTCTGTGTTGTCTATCATTACTGTAAATTTACTTACAGAAGATGTTAATCGTGTGTAATTACCTTGCTTGTCTTCACTAGTAAATCCTAGTTGCTCAAACAATTCCTTTATTTTATCATCTGCATTATTGATAATTACGCCTGTTGTTGTGTCAAGTCCTGCTGAATTACTTGCAGGTCTGTCGTTAATAACTTGATATTCGTCTTCTACTTTTTGATTCATTATGCTTTCGCTTACCAAGTAAACATTAAAGTTATGTAATTTATTTGTATGTTTATAAAAGCCTGTCTCTATATCAAATTCTGTATTAGGTAATGTGATGTCTGTTAAAGAAGGGATCATAAATCCAATACCTGTTGCTTTAAATTTGCAAGTAATATCTGGATTGTCTTTTAGTAGTATAATACTTTTGTTTTGGTTCCATATAGAAGCACCACTTTGTTTGTGCCTACTTCTTAAACACCAACCTAGTTCTTCTAGTCGTTGATATAATTTCGCAGGGGAACCTAACTTAGAGTTATAACTGTATTCTAAAAAACTAAAGTTTGCTTTCATTATTCTGCTGTATCACAGCCTCCACAACAATCATCTGTTCCGCACTTGTCATGCAAAACACCATCTTCATCATAACCATCTTCGTCTACCTTTTTAGTTGGAGTAAAGACTCCTGGCTTAATTTCTTTATCTTCGTCCATAATTGCCTCCTATATGTATTACTTATCTGATTTAAGCCTCAGATTAATAACATAACGAAGACCTTTAAGAACAGGTTTTACTTCATGTTGTTCCTTGTATTCATAAAGAACACCGTCACCTGGTTCAAGTTCTATAAGTTCATTATTAACAAACGGTGCACCGCCTTTGAAATCTGCTGTAGGATTCATTTGTATTATAAGACTTTTATTACTTTCGTTCTGCCCTTGTTTATATGAATCAACATGTGGTTGTATAAAACAACCTCTATTATATTTAAGAATTCTAGCATACACTAGACTGTGATCTTTTATTTGCTCTTGAACTTCTTGCCAAACAAAATCAAACTCTTCTAACGTAAACTTTGCTAGTAAAAAATGTCCTACGGCACTTGGGGCATGTCTATCGACTTGCTCTCCATCTATTAATACTTGATTGGGTAGACTTCTAAACAATGCAAATGCTCTAGTAATTGCTTCACTAGAAAGCAGATCACGATGAATCTGCATTATGTTCTGTTGTTTATAATCTCGTCTACAAGTCCAAAGTCTAATGCCTCTTGAGAATTCATAAAGTTATCTCTGTCCATAGCACTTTCAAACTCTTCATAAGTTTTACCTTTAGTATTGTGCTTGACATAGGCTTCTGTAAGTTCTTGTTTGATTCTGATTATTTCATTTGCACGGATTTGTATATCACTTGCTTGTCCACTTGCACCACCTAAAGGTTGATGTATCATATGCCTAGCACCGGGTAGCATAAAACGTTTATTAGGAGCACCTGAGTTTGCTAAGAATGATCCCATGCTTGCCGCTTGGCCCATAACTATTGTGCTGACATCTGGTTTAATATATTGCATTGTGTCATACATTGCCATACCGCTTGTTACTGTTCCGCCGGGAGAGTTAATATAAAAGTTGATATCTGCATCAGGATCTTCTGCTTCTAAGAAAAGTAACTGAGCACAGATACTATTTGATACTGCATCATTGACTTCTCCATTTAAAAACACAATTCGTTCTTTAAGCAGTCTGCTGTAGATATCGTAACTACGTTCACCTGCACTTGTTTTTTCGATTACATATGGTATAAAGTTCATTGTTCTCCTTGGACTATTCGTTTACATTTATTAAGTATGGCCTGCATTCCTTGTTTTCTTTGCTGACTAAAGTATCTACCTAGTGGTGCAAAGTCTTCCCATTGCAACGATTCTACTTCTGGTGTGTTTAATCCTTTCATGCAATCGCAAATAATATTACCTATTCCGTTTACAATAAAAGCATCACTAACAAGTCTAAAGTTCCAGCCTAAAGCATCTTCAGAGCCATCAACCCAAACTTCACTCTGACATCCATACACAAAGTTATCTTGTATTCTTTCTATGTCAGGATCTATATCAGAACCAAAATCCAATACATATTCATAGACAGCATTAGGATCGCCTAATGCTTCAAATGTATCTACAAATTGTTGTAAGGAATTGACCATAGTTATATATTACTATGATATTTACTATCTGTCAAGTATTATTCGGTTCCGTCTCGGCTTAATTCTTTAGAACTGGCGAGATCGAACTCCACACCTGATGTTAATTGTGCTATTGTTGAAATATCAGCATTGGTGGCCTTGTAAAACTCTTTTGGGTCTGTGCTATCTTTTTCAAAATACGTTACATATTTTGCACCATCATTGATACCATCACTTGGATCACTGATCATATGTATCGGTGTATATCCATCAAATGAGTCTGGACCATCTACTCCATTTGCTTCTTCACCACCAAAATGTGTTCCTCTAACTAATGATGCTTTATCTACACTAGCCAAAGTAGCCGCCACATTCTTTTGCTCGTCTGTGTTTGAAGGGTAAACTCTGTTATCTGCCATTGGGCTCTCCTATTAACTATATAAGTATTTATCAAAAGAGTTAAATAGTAGTATGCGTATATCTTTAGTCCAACCCAATTTTAGACAGGGTGGCAATACATTTTCAGGTTATTGGCTACCACATAGCATTGCCTGTGTTTATACGTTTGTAGAACAAAAGAATCCTGACTACTTTGATGTTAATAGAGTTATATTTAGGCGTGAGGCTGTTGCTGTTGCGTCAGAGAGTATGCGTAATGACGGTATGGTATTGTTTAGTTGCTACATGTGGAATTGGGAATATAACTTAGAACTGTCCAAACGTATCAAAGAGATTAATCCAGATGCTATCATTGTGTTTGGTGGCCCACAAGTAAGTGAGTTTAGACTAGAAGAACAGCAAGAAGAGTTCCATTGGGTAGACAGTTGGATTGTTAGTGAGGGCGAATTAAGTTTTGAAAAACTAATAAATGAACTAAGAGAATCAGGAACAATACAAAAGACATACGATGCACAAAGACTAATGGACTTAGACATTCCTAGTCCATATACAAATGGTTTCTTTGATCAAATCATACAAGACAATCCAGATATTAAATGGAGCACCACACTAGAAACAAATAGAGGTTGCCCATTCAAATGTAGTTTTTGTGATTGGGGTAGTTTAACTTACAGCAAAATTAAAAAGTTTCCTGTGCCAAAGGTTTATCAAGAAATAGAATGGCTAGGCAAAAACAAAATAGAATATATTTTTGTAGCAGATGCAAACTTTGGTGTGTTTCCAGATAGAGATTCAGAGATAGTAGATGTAATGTTAGAAGTGCAAGCCAAGTATGACTATCCAAAAGTATTTAATGCTAACTGGCACAAGAACAGTAAACAGAATGTTATACCTATTGTTAAGAAACTAACAAGCAATGGTATGAACAGAGGAATGACTCTATCAGTTCAAAGTATGGACACTGATGTCTTGAAAGCAATCGAAAGAAAGAATATGGATATGTCGCATTTAAAAGATATGTTTGAACTAATTGAAGCAGAAGGACTTGGCACATACACAGAACTAATACTGCCTTTGCCCTTAGAAACTCCTAACAGTTGGCGTAAGGGTCTAGCAGAAGTGTTAGACATAGGACAGCATAACAGTATAGAAATATGGTTCCATCAAATATTAGAAAATGCACAGAGCAATCTACCACAGCACAAAGACGAGCATCAATTTGAAACTGTAGAACTAGCAGGTTATGTTAGCGGTGACAAAGAGCATGATGACGACGGCATACTAGAAAGGACAGAAGTTGTTATAGGCACAAAGACAATGCCCTATGATGATTTCATAGACAGTTGGATGTATGCAACAATGATTATTAACCTTCACTGTGGAGGTTGGACACAATTACTTGCTAGGTATTCTCATCAATCAGGCACAAGAGAGTATAGAGAGTTCTATGATTATTTGTTTGATAGTCTGTATGTAGATCAAGGACCAGTAGGAGATCTTTGGCGTAAGGTTGTTAGTATTATAAAAGACTACACTACAGGCAAACCTAGTCCTTATAGTGGACATACTTTGCTTTGGTATTTGAATAGACTACTGCATGAGGATTGGAAAGCAACACAAACATTTATAAAAGAAACATTCAAAGACTTACCAAAAGAATTGTTAGAAGCACAATGCGACTTCATGTATAGTCCTGAGAAGTTAGGAGACTACAACTACAGCAAAACATATAATTCAAATTGGTTTGCATACCTAAAAGGCCATAGAGGCCAAGTTACTCAAGGTGAAACAAAAATATCATTTGAACATCAACATTCAGAAACACTAGATGATCATCTAGAAAGACTTTACTTCAGACGTAGATTCGGATACGGAAAATATATTATCACATAAGAAAAAGCACTCCGAAGAGTGCTTTATCTGTGAGGTAATTTATGGACTTTATCTAAACGATAGGCGCCATAGCAATTGCCATCGTATAAAATATCATTGCAGTCAGGCCAAGCATGACATAATCGTCACTTGACATTTGATTTTTACGAAGTTCTTTACGGACGGACCTTGCAACCTTAACTAAAGTTGTCATGGTGTGTTATTCTCCAAGTTCTATATTGTTATAGCAACTCATTCACATTTCCTTACGGACAATGCTCATCTACATAAAGTTCCTTAACTTTTGCCTAGCCTTTATCCTGTAAAGCACTAGCAAAGTAAATGTTATTGAAGAGACTTGCTGGATCTTCACTGGTATTTATCATTTATTAACAACTGAGTTAATATTTCCGGTATTTTTGAGTCAAAAAAAAGCACACCTAATGATGTGCTTTTTATTGTGTTTGTATTCTAACTTAGAATGATTTGGAAAGACCAAATACAAGACTGTCTTCGTCTTCCATCATTGATCCATCGTCAGCCATAAAACTTACATAACTCAATGAGCCTTCTAGTCCCATTGGTAAATCAAATGCTTTTGATACTGACCAGTTGTCTCCAATGTCTTCCCACATACCATATGAAACGTCAACACCCATTACTGAATATCCTAGTTCTAAATAGTCTGTGTAGTCATCTTGACCCATGTAATATTCTACTGAAACACCCATGACTGATTTGCTGACAAATATTTCGCCGCCATCTAAATCTGCATCACCATTGTAACTGTAGTCAATATAACCTACTGCCCAGTCGCCGTTTGACCAACCAGCATATAAATCAGTTTCTAAGTCTGATCCATCTGCATAGTCTACTTGGCCTAACCAAGCACCGACCATAAAGCCACTGTCACCAAACATGTGGTCATAACCTGCCCAAGCAGATGATCCACCGTCAGTTTGTGATACGCCTCTGAATAGATAATCACTATCTGCTCCTGCTGATATACCAGCAGTAGCCATAGCAGGCATCCCTGCCAATAATATAACTGCAAAAGCAGTCTTTAATGAATTAAACATTAATTTTCTCCTTTAATTTTTATTGTGTGGAAGTGGGGCGGTGTTGGCCACCCCAACCATTGTATCTATTTGCCTTTACTGTCCAGCAAATGAATTACGATTATAGCAACAATTAGACCAACTAATCCTGCTTCACCTAACCCTGATACGAGTGCTGTGATGTTACCAACTACGTCTCCAAGCCAAACTGACTGACCAAATAATAAACTAGCCAATACGCCTAAGCCTAGCAAAGACACGAAGATTGATGATAGTCCACTTACAAATGAGTGAACTTGTTTCATTACATTATCCATAAAATTACCTCCTTATAGATATAAAAAACGGAAAATCTACTTCCTGTGCAGTCTGTATTTCTTCCGTCACTATTATTTAAGATACGAGCAACCAGTGATAACAACTCTGATAATGGTTTGAGTAGTGCTTTAAGGGTTCTTAAAGACTTATGGTATCAGCATTCACTTGTCTTTTCCACTGTTTTTGCATTTTTTCTGCATAAAGTCTCAAAAACTTGCGTTTTGCTTTCCTCTTTGATTCCAGAACCATTCTTCGTTTGTTACGAAGTTTCATTCTGTTAATTTGTTTGCTTGTAATCTTTTTCACAATAATATTTATGATTCTATGTTATATATTTGGTTTAAAATTGACTTAGATTCTTTAGCAGTTAGGTAACCTTTTACGTCATCATTCCATTGTAAAACACTCATACCTATGAAGTCATCGTCTCGACCTAATGCCGCTATTTCCCATAAGCCTTTATCATAACCATAACTACCTTCGTGTCTGACTAGACTAGCACCAAGTCCATTTGGAAAAAGATACTTGTATTGTATCCCTCCGTGCATTTTGTTTTTCTCAACAAGATATATGTTATGATCTAACTTCATGAACCTATGCTAATCAATCCCCAAAGTATTCCTGCGATAACAAAACTCAACAAGAATATTCCAGTAGCATAATATATTGCACCAAGTGTTAGATATAAAAGTGTTTTCATTAGTCGTCTAACCCTGGATAAAAGTTATCATTCTTTTCCTTGTAGCCATAGAATGAACCTTCCTTCTCATTTTTGACTTTGTTAGCCTTATCGCTTTTTTTACTTGCTCCAAGCGGGTCAAGTAAGATTCTTTCTCTTCTTGAAAGTTGTGCGTTTTCTGGTTTGTCATACATTATAGTTTCTCTCCTACTGCAAAGCCTCTGAAAGTTTTAAATCTTGGAAACCTAAGACTCCAAACGTCGTCTGCGTCTTGGCTTTGTGTTGCCGCATCCGCTCTAATCTCAACTAACTGGCCAATAACATCATTCTTAACTTCCCATACATCTTTACGCATGTCATCAGTTAAGCCACTACCAACATTAAGTTGGAAGAACTTGCCATCATCCTCACCTTCAACAACAAGAGCACCTAACATGCCTTCGTTTTTGCCTGTGCCCTCTTCAAGTGCTACAACTTTAAGTGTAACTTCAATAAAAGGTTTAATCTTTAACCAAGCATGACTACGTTTACATTTGTAGCCTTCATGTGCAGGCTTTATCATTAGACCCTCATAGCCTTCTTCTAAAGCAAGTTTGTTCATTGCTTGGAACTTTGCCTGTCCTTCGTCTAAGTCTAAGTTTAAAAGTGTTGCTTCAACTAACTGTATTCTATAGTTAAACAAACCACTTAGTTGCTCAATCCTATCACGTCTGTCAATAGCAT
>Ga0181420_1000545_pt1 | contig 15028 bp, 9 predicted proteins | sample 43SPOviralmetaG_FD_130145 | JGI IMG/M metagenome (GOLD analysis project Ga0181420, IMG submission 130145) | Marine viral communities from the oligotrophic San Pedro Time Series (SPOT) site, San Pedro Channel, CA, USA - 43 SPOT_SRF_2013-05-22 | ecosystem: Environmental > Aquatic > Marine > Strait... | reverse complement strand
AGTTAAAAGCTTAATCCATAATCGCTCTTGCAGTATCTTCTCTTAGTTCTAAACATTTTGGGTGTCGAGGTCCAAAGCCTTCATCATTAGACATTGAATATAAAATATCTAATTGATCTAATATTCCTTGATATCTTGATTTATCAACCATATCGTATTCGTCCATACCGCCACCATTAATCCATGAGTTTTGATTTTGTCGCCATTTGTAAAAAGACACATTTGGATTACCTGTATAAACTTCTGAATAAGGAGAAGTAAACAAATAAGATTTGTTAGTTATAACTTGCATTTTTTCATCTATTAATGCGTTGTTTAAAACACTACCTCGTATTTGTCCATTATTAAACAAAGTATCTAATTGTAATATTTTTATAATTTCTTGTGTTGGTTCAGTAAATTCAGACAATAAATAATATCCTTTCAAAAAGTTATCTGACGTATCTGATGAAATAGTTAAATCAGTACTTACTAAGTTGTATTCTTTTTGAGTTTGAGATGACCAATACTGCGTATAATCTTCTGCATATTGATCTCTAAATGGTTCAAATACTTCTAGTGTTCCAGGAAGTTGTGACAACCTATTGTCGTTAAGCATACTTGCAGCTTCTTCTTTTATTAATTTAACTGCTCGTAATCTTGCATCATGAGATTTATATAAAGTGTATCCTAAAATGTCTTCACCACTTCTAGGTGATATCCAACCTTTTCTAACATATTCTTCATATCGTTCCATAGTGTCAGGGTCATTAGCTAAGTAAGGCCTAAAAACTTGTCCTACACTATATTTACCACCTTCAGCTTTTGATAACTCTTGCACACCTGCCCTAGTTACTTCATACCCTGCTTGAGTTAAAATATAAACTCTAGGGTCTTGTAAACCTAAAAGTATTTTTTCTGCGTCTGGTGATTTGGTGTACCAATAATTTCTTAACTCTTGTATAGCTTGTGCTTTAGGATCATCAGCATTTGGATTTTTTTCTAATGCTTCAAACACATCAGCACTAAGCACTTCTTCAAGCAACCCTACACCTTTAAAATAATCTATCCAGTCTTCTGCAGTATCTAAATAATTAGCACCAATGTTTACTCGTGCAGGAATAGAATAACGAACTAAACCTTCACCAAATTCTTTAAACAATGATTCTAATTCTGCATTTGCAGCGTGACTTATAATTACATCAAGTGCATCTGCACCAGTATCTACATTACCCATTTGTGCTACAACTAAATCTAAGTCTTGATAAAAAGTTGATCTCTGGTCTTTTTGTATTGCAGAGTTACCAATTGAATCGTTAAAGGGCCTACTTTCGTTTCCTGTCCATTTGTTATACAAAGAACCACTTGCTGTTGGGTAAACTTTATTAGTCATGTAATTTACCATACCTCCACCTGCTGCGTATTGATAAAACGTAGTTCCTGGATCTGTTTTCCATTTATATTCATCTGGATTAAAAACTGTATAAGGAAATATAGTTTCTGCTATTTTATTAAAATCTTCATTATCAAGAGTTTCCATTAACACGCCTAAACTTAATGCTGGAATAAATCCAAATCCAGGAACAGAAACCCAGAAAAAGTTATCGCCATTAGGTAAAAACACAAATGGTTCAAAATCTACGTTTTCCGTACTTAAGTCAGCATTTGCTACACGAGAAATGTATGCCCCTCGTCTTAAATTAGGTGATGCGCTTGCTAAGTTATACATACCACGAGTAAATACATTACTTTCGTCTGATGCATATAACCCTCTTATTTGAGCTCTTTTAGACAAGTCACCTAAATACCTCTTAGTAAAATCTAACCAAGGTTTACCAAATGGAAAAACTTGTCTAGCAGTTCTACCTAAAGGAGTTGTTAAATGATAGTTAAGCATATATTTATCTACATCTTGTACTGCAGCTCTATTTGCCATAGCTTTTATATAATCTTCTGTAACATATCCTTGTCTAAATAAATCGTAATCAAAATAAGAAGCACCATACATATCTGCTTGATATATTGGATCTATTGCAGATGATTGTGCTTTAACTTTATCTAATTCACTTCTTTGAATTATTTTTTTACCTTGACTTTCAAACAAATTAATAAGTTGAGCTTCTTTATTTTGTTGAGCAGTTGTAGATATTAAACCTTGTCTAAATCTTGCTGGGTCAGCAAATAAACTTTCTAACATTGGCTGGTCTTTACCAAATATTTTACGTCTTAAAGGCCCACCTGTTCTTCCTTTAATACCAGGCACTTGAACTTTTGTCATAAGAGAAACTTTTGGTAAAGCATTTTTATTTGCACCAGAACCACGTTGCGTAGCTGCTGCTTTTAATGCTTCCCACACTTCATCTGCAGCAGAACCTTTTAAGTTTATAGTGTAAAGTTGTTTTAAACCTTCATACATTTCCATAGCAGTATCAGCAGTCATATTTGTATATGAATAAAAATTTTGTTTATTATTTCCTAATGGTTCAAGTATTGAGTTACCTCGTATATAGTTAGAATCAGCAGTAGCAAACCAATTTTTAAATGCTTGTTTGTTTCCTGTTGAATAAAGTTGAAAACCATAATCGTTTAATAAACCATTTACATAACTAATCATGTAATCGTAATAACCTTTATCACCTGTAGTTAAAATTGTGTAAGCATCATTAAATTTAGATTCAGCCCACATACCTCTTTGTTGCAACAACGCAGGAAGTTTTTGTATATTGTCCATTTGTTTTGCAACATACGTTTCGTATTTTTGAAGAAGTTCTGGTGAAACATTACCGCTTGCAACTTTTCCTTTTTCTACTGCGTTATTAAATCTTCTTAATGTTACGTTGTCAACTTTACTTTGATAAGATTGTTTAAAGTAATTTTTCCAATTTCCAAATGAATTAAAAAACATTAACTCATCTGCGTTAGAAACAACTGCAGTAGAAGGTTTTGCAATTTTATCTATAATCCACAAGTTATTTATCCAGGTAACTTTTCTATATAATTCATTAGCCTCAAGTCCTCTAAAAGTTTTAGATACTTTTCCACCGTTTGCAGCTTGATTAGCTAACACAAATTCAATAGGACTAACTGGTAATTGTGCAGTAACAACTTGATTTTGAGATTTAAGTATTCTTGAAGCAGTATCTAAAACATCATGAAAATCTGCAAATTCTTTAATGTCATCAAATTGATCACCTAAATATGTTCTTTTACCATATTTTAATTTACCACCAACTATTTCACCTTTTTGTGGAACAGTTTGAGTGCCTATTCTTCCAGATTTTAATAATGCTTCACCAACGTCTGTTATCTCAGAGTCATAACGTAAATGAAATCTTAATATATCCCAATTAACTTTATATTTATTTTTTCCTACTAGTTGTACAACTGCTGGTATTTCTATTGCTTTACCGCTATTTATCTGTGCTTTACTTGCTGCAACATATTTTCCTTTTTTATCTCTTACAATAAATGATGCTTGCCATTTTGGATTTTTTGCCCAACCTGCAGACACTGCAAGTTCTGTATATAAATCATGCACCATATTCATAATTGCATTTTGAGGTGATGCTTTTTGTAAAGATTGAAGTTTTCTTACTTGCATTTGTGCAATACGTCTAGCTAACTTATGTTCTTTCCTAAGTGTTTTTAACAACTCTTTAGTAACATTTTTCTTTGATGTCATTAACCCTGAATATAATTCAGCAGTTTTATCGTCTATTTTATCTACTCTTTTTAATAATTTTTCGTAAGATTTTGATAATGCATCATCAGCTAAAGAAGCACCTTCATCTAACATGTCTCTAAATAATTTTGCAGTTTGCGGATTAAATATATCTTGAAGACCAGTAGTACTTAAATCAGGATCTAACCTTACAAATTGTTGTCCCTCTGGTGTAGTTTCCACAGGTGTTGTTTTTCTTTTCTGTATTTCTTTAATATTTGCAATTTCATCTTCATACTTAATAATTAATTGTTCAGTTTCAATAGCAGAACTATTTTGTTTAAAAGCATTTTTAGCTTTTTCTACATTTTCAACTGCATTTTCAAATTGTTTTTCTTTTTTCTTTAAAGCAACTGTTAATTTTTCTGACACAGAACCAACTTTTTTATTCGCTGCAATTTTCATTTCTAAATCGTTTAATTCATTAGCAATTTTTGTTTGATATTTTTCAGCAGATTTTATATCACCTTTAAATTGTTTAGCTGATTTAGCAGAACTTGCTTTTATAGTTTTAATTTGAGCTTGCAATGCTTTTAATTTTGTATTTAAAGTTTTAGCATTAAACACACCCTCAAACAAAACCGACTCTGATTCAACAATTTCTGCACCAGCAGGAACTTCTTTTTCTAACTCATCAATTTTAGATTGTTGAGTTGTTTTTTGTTTTTTTAGTTTTCCTAACTGTTCAGATTTTTGATTGATAATTTTAGTTTGTGCTTTTAATGTATCTGCTTCTGATTTAGATAATTCTTTAGCTCTGCCTTGCAACTCTTTTTGTACTTTTTTTGCTCTAGATATTTCTTTAGTTATGTTACTAATTCTTTCATCTAATTTAGTGATAACACTTTGTATTGTTTTTTGTTGAGATGTAATAGCCTGTGCTTCTTCTATAGCTTCGACTCTATTTATAGATGTTTTAGTTGCACTTACATCATTACCACGAACTACGTTTCTAACTTTGTATCCAGATAATCCTTCTAGATAAGATACATAATCTGCAGTAACTGATAATTCTTTTTGCAATTTATTTATTTCATCTAAATTAGTTGCAGTTCCTTTTGTTGCTACGTCGTTAAAATCTTTATAAACTTTTTCAAACCAAGCATCATGAATTTTTAATTGTTCATCAAAATTGTCAACAGTTGCTCCAATTATTCTTGAAACTAAATCAGAAGCATCTTGAAGAAAAGAAGGACTTGTTGTAGACAATTGTTTTAAATTACTGTATGAAGTATTTAATTCTTTCATTTTATCTATTTTCTTAGACATTTTCATTGATTTACCTAATACTGACGTAGTTACATTTCTTAATGTTCTACCCAAAACTAAACTACCTAAAGTGTTGTACGCTTTAAGTGGTTCTTGACCAGATAACATAGCTTCTGTTAGAACTGCTTTAAACATAGAGTTCGGTGCTTTATCACCATTTTTTGCTGCTTCTTTTATTAAATTTCTTAATTTAAATTGAGTTTCAATATCAAATCCATTAAATAATGCATTGTAAGGACGTATACCAATTTCACCTTTTTCAAATTTTACACCTACTTCAAACATCTCTTTAGTAATTTGTTTACCAACCCATGTTTGATTTACAAATGCGTTTACTCTACTTTTAGTAGCAAACTGTCCTAAAACTTTTGAAGTACTGCTTGTTACCGCAGGAGTTAACAACCAAGTAATAGGATCACCAAGAATACTTAAAGTTAAATCCATAGCGTTTCCTCTTAAAGTATTTTCAAGGCCTAAAACATAAGAAGGTCTGTAATCGGCTTTTTTAATTTCTTTTTTAATTCCAGCCCAATCATTATTTAGCGCAAGTTCTTTTGCATCTTCATCAAAAGCTAAAAGTGTTGCACCTGTAGTTAAAGTTCCAATTGCATATTTTGAGTATGCAGCAAAACCAGAAACTAACAATTCACCTACTGAATCTTTGCTATCTAATATACGTTGAATATTATCTAATTGTTGTTGATTAAGAGTATCTACGTAATCATTCACAAAAGAAGCTACCTCTGGTTGAGCATTCATTTTTGCTGCCATATACATTGAAGCAGCTCTAAATTCGTCATTGTCAGCAAACTCTAAATAAGTTTGTGCTAACTCTGGTGCATTTTGTTTTACTTCTTCCCAACTATATAAAGATAATCTTTGATAAGCTTCTGAAGAACTATCACCTGCAGCCATTTTATAATCTCTAACTTCTTTTTCTTCAAAGTTTTCTACCCAACCTTCTAATAATCCTGGAGCTATTGCATTTACTCCAGCACTTAAAGTTCTAGATACTGCACCAAAAGTCATATACACTGCTGCTAAACCACTTGCACCGACAGAAGTTGTTAACGCTTGAACTACATTGTCTGCGTAACCGTATGTCTCTGGTAAACTTTTAATAGTATTTCTTACGTCTGAAAACTTTTTATCAGGTCCAATAGCACTTAAAATTACATCACCAAGTTCAGCTGCTATAGGAAGTATATGTTTTGCGTAACCTAAATCTTGCTCTTTATACTCAGCTAGTTTTGTTACGTCTAAATTTTCTGCTGATTGAGAAAACATATTGTAATTTTCTAAATTATAATTTTCTATTTCTTTATTAAATATGCTTTCAGCTTCTTTTCTAAAGTTATCTTCATTTTGTAAATAAGTTAATCTCTCTTTATCTTTTTTAACAATTTCTTGATCAGGAACCATACCAAATCCAGTAAGAGTTGTTCCAGCTATTAATCCTGCAATTTCACCTTGAATTTTTCTTTCAGCAGAATCGTAAATTGTATTTTCTAATTCAACAGTTGCTTTTCTTGAATGAGCATAATCAATAATTTGTTGTTTAAAATTAGGATCTAAAGAAGCCCACTCGTCAAGTTGATTTTTATTTAAACCTAACGTCCAAGTAAAATTTGCTTGTTCCATATCTGAAGTTAACGCTTTTTCAACAGATTGATAATACCCTGATAATGATGTATCAAAATTATTTTCTTGTGGTGGATAATATTTAGGTAAATCTTTTGCTTTATCTAAAACACCCAACATCTTCATGTCATAAATTTGACTTTCATCTGAGTATGAATAATCTTTTGGTTTAAGATTTGGTTTAATACCTTCGTCTAATAATTCTTCAGGTATTGGTCTATCTTCTATTGGTCCGTATCTATTACCGAAGTTATCGCTATTCGATTTCATTACGTTGAACACTCCTTAGGTATGCAGCGTTCTTTATAAATTCAGCTGCCTGTTGTCTTACTAATGGTATTGTACTATTTTCCATTAAGTCTCTGGCTTTACTAACTGAATCTTTATATGCTAATGCATCATCAGATAACAATCTTGCAGTTTGACCTAAACCAGTTAAAGGATTATTTCCTTTAGGTGGGCCGTTTAATATAAAATCAGAACCTCTACCTATGTTCAATGGTTTAGGATTTAAATTTGTTGGAGCGGTTCTTTGTGGAGTTGGAACAGGAGCTGGAGCTGGAGTATCTCCTCCAAGGCCTAAACTCACACCTGCATTTTTAGCGTCTGTCTCCATTTTAACTTTGTCGCCATAATCTTGGCCACCCATATCAGTAATCTGTGCCATAGTATTCCTCTCCGTCATCAATAATTAATCTTATTGTCGTAATAATAATTCCAAATGGTGTAATTAAAGGATCTAAATCTTGTTCAATTTCATCTGGAGAATTTTCTCTAATCAATCTATTACCAGTAACATGAACGTCTCTAAGTTGTTCTGTGACTATACCAACAAACTCTTTCATCAATTGATCGTCCATTATGGGCCTCCTGGATTTACTCCTAATGCACCTAGAGGTGGTAAGTCTGGCGTTGGTGGTTGTTGTCCTCCACCTAATAAAGCTCCTAAATCAGGTGCTCCTTGTGGTCCACCCATACCAGGTGGTCCACCCATGCCAGGCACTTCAGGTGTTTCAGGTTGCTGCATAGATTCAATAACTTTAGCTACAAGTTCATTTATATCGGTATCTTCTCTTTTCATAGCATCTATTAATGTTGCAGCTCCAGATATATCTCCTTGTTGCGCTTTTTGATAAATACCGTTCATAAATGAATCAATAGCTTTTTGTTTAACAATTCTTAATTCTTCTTTAGCAGGGTCATCTAAGAAATCCATTTCGTCTCTTGCAGTTTCTCTAGAAATCATACCTTGTTGTAGATTCATAGAAAGTCTCATTTCTCTATTAGAAGGATCTGTTCCAGCACCTATACCGTATCTAACGTTTACTTCATAATGACCAGCTATATCTCTTGAAGGTATAAATATTTCTGCTTTCTTTTTATCATGAGTATCTCCGTTTAAAGTTTTCTCCCCTTCACAATAATTCTCATCAAAAGACAGAAGTAAGCCAGTTGATTTTTCTAAAAACTTTTCAAACTGTTTATGAGCTAATGCAAGTCTTGCATCAATTTGTCCCATAGATGCTTGTATACCTTTTGCAGAAACAATACTAGCTCCAGGATCACCAGAAAGTTGTCCAGGAAACGAAGCTTGTGTTCTTGCTTCATTAGCTAATCTTGAAATTAAATCCTTAGCATCAAAATGTGTTCTTGATGACATACGCTCCATACGAGCTTCAGGACTTCTACCATGAATAATTGCACCAGGACCAAAGTCGTCTGGATTCATAACATCATATTCAAAGACTGGAGGATAAACTTCTTCTTCAGATGAAGTTATAGTTAATGTCATAAGTCTATGCATAGTCCTTAAAAGGTGACGTGTTTGATCAAATATACCTCTACGTTCTCCGTCAAAAGTAGGAACTCCTACTTCAACAATTGGAACCATACCTAAATGATTTGGCTCTTCTGTAAGAACTACTGCAGTATTATTTTTTCTACCTTTAGGAGATATGTCTGCAATTATGTGCATAATTTTATCTGGAAAATACCAAAACCACTCTTCTACAGTATCAGAGGCAGGGTCTATTACTCCTTTAGCAACAGGATATTGTTTAACTAACACATCTCTAGATACTCTTCTAGCTATCAATGCTTCTATAACATTTCCTTTTGTGTCTTTAATAGGATAAACATAACGCGGATCAATTCTATGTAAGTAAGGGTGTCTTTCAGCAGGTTTCTTATCGAAGTCTGCCCATATTCCAGCATAAGCACAACCAGTTCCTGCATAGTCACCCCACCATTGAGCCATTAATTCATTTATGTTTGAATTGTCCCATAGCTCTTTAACTCTTCTTTCTCTTTTTCTAGCAGCCCTTTCTCCGCCTTTAACATTTTGATTCACAGGAACAGGAACTCTAACACCTGGAATAACTGCTCCACCTAATGCAGACCAATGATGTATTCCTAACTCTATAATGTTTGCAACTGAAGGAGCTTCTGCAGTAGTGGTTAGATTAGCCCAAATCATGTGCCAGTCTCCATTTACTATTGCAGTAATTTCGCTTATTCTTTCTTTCCAATCAGAATGAGTTTCTATTAATAAATCTCTTCTTTGATATAAAGAACTGTTGGGTCTATATGCAGTACTTGTACCTGAGTAATCTACGCTTGAGCCCTCGTTATAATTTTGTGTCATCTACGTGTTCCTTAAAAATATTCTTTCTGTTATTATAGGTGGAATATTTCGCCGTGCTGCAACTTTATTCATATCTGTTTGATACACATTGTGTCCTTGACATTCTCCATTAGCCACCCAAAAACCAATCAAAGCATCTTGTACTTTAGACCAAGGGAATACTAGCATATCATCTACTAATGGTGCTAATTTTGCCCTATCTTCTGTAGTAGCAGAAGGAAATGCTACTAGGCCGCTATGAAACAATGAAGCCATAGAACCAATACCAAATTCATTATCCCATTTATTACCTCGTCTTTTACCTTGACCAGTAGTTCTATGATCTACTAATCGTGTTCCAGCCCACTCAGCATGAGCCTTTAAAGTATCATCACCTAAAATTGTAGGTGCAAAGTTTGTTTCTATAACAGTAAAAGCAACTCTATGGTCGTTATACTCTTCCCAAAATTGATATAACAATTTGTTTCGTATTCCTGTAGCACCTAATCTATGTCCTACAAATAAATCAACCACAGTTCTTACTTCTGTTTCTGGGTTATATGCTAATAACACACTTGCAGCTCTACCAGTTGTAGCTGGATCTACTCCTAATATCAATATTTCATCAGGCATAACTTGTCCTATGCTTCTGTTACCTCCTAATTCAAATGCTTTATCTAGCATTTCTTGTCTAAATATAGACTCAACTTGCTGAACATCTTCTTGTTGATAAACAAGTTTCCACCTCATAGGGTCTCTAGCTACAATTTCTGTACGTATATCTCTAAGTCCAGGTCTAAATACTTCTGTTCCAGTAGCTTCATCAAACTCTTCAACTCCGTCTAGGTTCCAATACTCTGGCCAACTAGGTCTTTCTTTATCTGTATGCTCATCTAACATAGCTGGTATCTTTACATATCTAAATATTTTGTGATCAGCCCAGCTATCTTTCCATTGTCCATAGTTATCTAATGGGTGAACCCTAGTTCCGTTAACTAATGTTTGGCCTCTTTGTGCCCTAGAACGAGCTTCCTGAGTAAACCACTCATCAATTCTTGACCTACGTATATCTGTTTGTTGATTTTCTAACGTTAATGCGTCATCTAGTATCAATAAATCTAACCTAGCTCCGTATATCTGCTTACCAACAGACAAAGCTTGTATAGTAGGGTCTCTTTCTCCAGATTCTCTTTGTCTTATTGTTATCTGGTCTCTAGACCAGCCAAATCCGTCAGCTCTTTGAGGTTTAAATCCATTAAAGTCACTTATGAGGTTTCTTTCACAGTCATTATATAAATTAGGGTCAGTTAAGTATCTTTTAATACGATTAAGTAAATCTTGTGCTTTATCACCTGATTTAGTAACTAAAGCTATTCTAATGTCAGGATTCTTACACATACGATATATGGGGTACCAAAGAGATGATAATGTTGACTTACCAGACTCAGGGTGCCCTAATACTAAAACTAATCTACCCATAGGGTCTGCTAAAGAGTCTTGTATTCTAATTTGATGTTCAGCAAACTCTACTCCAAAATATAATTTACAAAACTCTGCAAAACTTACATTAGATAAATCAGGACTACTGTCTTTAACATGTTCTCCAGATCTAATAGATTTTGCTTCAGCTGCCCATTCAGGGTGACGTTGAGAGTTTTCTTCCCACCACTTACGTGTAACACCAATTTTTTTACAGGCATCAGAATAATTAAGGCCATATCTTACGCACTCCAGGAAACACTCCATAGCCCATGCCTTCCAAAGGGACGTGCCTTTTTTAGCAGGGGGAGGTGGTAAGTATATCTCTTCTTGTTCAAATTGAAATACTGAATTATTAGCACCAAATATTTGAGCTTGAACTTTAGCTCTATCTTGTAATAATTCAGCTTCAGATCTTTTAGGCCTACCTGCGGTCATACCAAGACTATAGCATATTTATTACGTATCTTAATAGTTTCGTGATAACGAAAAAAATTTTTTTTATTCGTCTTCCAATAACTCTTGCTGCTCTGGTTTAATATTGTCAGGTAAAGGTCTAAAAGAAGTAGTGTTCAACATATTTTGTTGTTCTAATAAATCCCAACCTTCTTTTGATATTGTGTAAGTTTTACTTCTACCTTCACCAAGTTGATCAACTAAACCTTCTCTAACTAGAGATGCTTTTGGCCTCTCAAATCTACCACCGTCAAGGTTTGCAGAATCACGCCACGTCTTGTTTGTAATTTGTTCCCCCCTGATTGTAATAACATCTGCTAGAGCACGTAGTAAAGAATAATCTCTTACTTTTACGCCCTGCTGATAAGCAGTAAAAAATGCAGAGCCCGATTTTGGTTCTGTAGATAACGTTAAGTTCCAATCTTTAAATGCTTCAGCATCTTTTTGTTTAGTACAAGTCATTTCAATAATTTCATCTTTTTTAGTTAACTGTATGGTTGTGTCAGCACTAGCTTTTAATACACTAGAACCTCTCATAGCTTCACCTGATTTTGTGTCATGGTGTACTGCTAAGATAGCAGTGTTATAATTCTGCCTAATAGTATCAATCATTGCAATTACCTGAGACATGTCTTGTTGTAGGTTTTCGTTAGCACCTACTGTACAACGTTGCAACGTATCAAAAACAATTAATCCAGGTTTTATCCTATCCACAAGTTCTAAAAAATCTATTTGATCTCTCATTGGAAATTTACCAACTGGAGCAAAAAGTGGGACGGCACTCGTGTAATAATGCACAGGAGGATACGAGGTAGCGTTCCTTTTATTCTTCCATGCGGTTACTCGAGCACCGAGAAATCCCACTCCTTCAGCAAGTACGTATAAAACAGGGACTTTTACGCTTTCCTTGCTAAACCATTGCCAACCATTAGCTATTGTATTTGCCCAATCTAGAGCTAAAAATGTTTTACCTACACCAGCATCAGAGTGAAGTACGGTAAAGCCGCCTTCCATTATAAAATCATCTATCAACCAGTCTGGTGGTTTTATTTGAGTTACTTCTAGTCCAGTTTTCACATTAAGTGGACTAAAGTCTTCTGAGTTACGCCTGGAATCAATTATTATGTCCAGTTGTTCTTTATGTATCATTATGCTACCTCGCTTATTTTTACTACGTTTTTTATTACTTAAGTCCTTCAGTCCACTTAGTCCAAAGGGTTGGACGACAAATGCCATATTAGTCCTCCAACGTCCCCCCCTTATAGGGGGACGGTGGACTAAAGGTATACCTATTGTAGGGGGTATTATTTTATATATAGTTTAAAAGACAAAGTTCTTTATATATATAGGTTATTTAGTCAAAGGTATGGGTTTTCGCAAAAATAGTGTGGGGATTGTCTCTATATCGAGGCGCAGCATCTTATAATCGTCTTCTAGTGCTTCGCACTCTACGCCGATTCCAGATACTACGTCTCTTGTACCTGTGTCGCATGCTCCTACGGTACCCCTTGCATAAATTTTTTGTTTTTCTCTCTTGCTCATCTTATGCAACAAGTTGCACGCCAACAAGTTGTCGATGACCGCTAGCCACCACCACAACTGCAGTAAACTGCAACAATACTTCGTATTGTGTTCGGTGGCAAAATAATAATAATGTGTTTGCATTGTTCTATCATGTTGCTAGTAAAGCCATAAATCTAACGCACATCTTTATTGTCTAACTGTTTTTGCCCCAGTAAACTACACATCTACATCTCGCAAGCTCGTGTATCTGTAGTAAACTATCTGTACCAAAACTCAGTCAGCCAAACGCTGCGCTTTGGAGCATTCCCGATTTATTTGTCAACTCACTTGTTCATGCCCATGATAATTTTTCTAACATGATCCACATAGTCACTACGTTCCTTGTGTATCTATGCCCATAATAATTACCACGTTCATGCTAACAAGCGAGTATGACACCAAGCTAGCAACTACACCAACACACAGATGCACATAGTCGCAAGTGCTCCTTGTGCTCTATGGTGTGTTGCTTTGCACAGGTGCATGAGAACAGATAGCATACACATTAGTATTATCTATTAATCCTTTTGTGTTGTTGTATTCGCTTTTGTCTACATGTTAGGAGGTAAAAAATGTGGCAAATTGATGAAATGTATTTCGGCGACGTTGTCGACGAACTAGTAGAGCAAACAAATGTTTGATCTACTAGATTTCACAGGTAACGGAGTATTTAATAGCGCGGACATTGTCCACGCTATTGCTCTGTTTATATTCATAAAAGTGTTCTATAATGTAACTGTTAGGAGGTAAACAATGGAACGTGACTTAGCTATGCTTATTCACAATTTTGTGACTAAGCGTAACTCAATCGTCAATCTAATCAAGCAAGATTACATCGACGATGCAAATGACTTGATAAAGTATCAAACCATTTGCGATACATACCAAATCGTCATACGAGATTTGGTTGAGTTATTCAACAATCATTCGCAAGTGCAAATGAATGTTGAAGCTCTTTTGGCATACCAAAAGTTAGGAGGTTCTAATGCCAGCAATCAGACATAAGCTAGTGTATTCTACACTAGTTTTTCCAAAGGAGGAATTGCAGTCCATAATTGCTAATTCCATTAGTAAAGGACTTGATACTCAAGTCCTTCCAAAGTTCATATCGGTATCCGATATGACTTTCAATCATAGTAGAAATGAAGCTTACGTTGATTTCTCAATTAATTATGAGGATATCATGCGTACCGAGCCTAGTTACGATCTAGATGAGGACGGTTCAGATGAGTATTAAAAACTGGATCATGCCACGTATGGCACTCACCAGTGAAGAAAACTGTTGTAGTGATCCATACGTAGAAGACGGTTGGTGTAATGAATGCGAAACAAATGTCGACGACTTACCAAGTAGTGATAACAATTCGTATTTGTGGAATTACGGTTACAAACCATTTGGCGCTATGTACTTAGACGTCGTCGACGGTGAGTTCGTTTGGCTACAAGTATCCAAACTCACCACCGATAAAATGGTATATGGCTTAGAGCTAGAAGTTGTATATCGTGACGACTACAACATGGAATACGTCGTTAATACCTTAACAGGTATCAACGCTGCATTCGGTGCTCATAGTGCAGATAGTTCTGTTTTCTGTATCGGCAAAGAGGATAGCACAGTAGACGTAGAATTTGTCACTGCGCCTTTTACATACGACGCGTATGTAAAAGCTTTACCTATGCTTGAAAGTGTTCTTGAGCAAGCTCAAGAATATTTCAAAGCATTTTACGCGCCCAGTGCAGGAGCACATGTGCACGTAAACAAAAACAGTTTGTCTTTGACAACTGCTTATGCATGGATTCAGTTTCATTACGATAATCCAGGCTTAATCGCCGATATCGCTCAACGCTCTATCGGCACAGACGCAGAGTGGTGCTACATGCAGAAGCCAGACATTCCTGTTGCGCAAATAGCGAAACAGAAATATGGCTTCCCAAATCGTGGTGCTCTTGCAGATACTCATGCTACTATCGAACATCGCTACTTTCGTAGCAATCTTCGACCAGCACGTATTTCTAAAAACATGGAGTTTTTAGAAAGTATGTTTTCGTATTTCAATACATTAACATACCAAGATATGGCACGCGACGGTGCACATAAGCTATACGCTTATTTAGCACACGTGTCGCTCATGCGTCACCAGTACCCAAACTTATATGACTTCTTAGTCAGGAAAGGATATATATCATGTGTGTAATCGCATTGTCCCCAATCGGCAAAAGTATTGACAAGTCAACACTTAGCGATATGTGGGATACCAACCCCGACGGTTCAGGTATTAGTTTCATAGATGAACCCT
>Ga0181420_1000543_pt1 | contig 15058 bp, 11 predicted proteins | sample 43SPOviralmetaG_FD_130145 | JGI IMG/M metagenome (GOLD analysis project Ga0181420, IMG submission 130145) | Marine viral communities from the oligotrophic San Pedro Time Series (SPOT) site, San Pedro Channel, CA, USA - 43 SPOT_SRF_2013-05-22 | ecosystem: Environmental > Aquatic > Marine > Strait... | reverse complement strand
CCTGAAGCTACTTTAGTACCTGCAGTACCAGTATCGCTTATGTTTTCAAATGATACATCAAGATTACTTCCTGCTATCTTACCATTAGATGTAGAAAGTAATTTAGAGAGGTCTCTAGCTTTTGTCATTTTGTTATTCTCCTAAGATTTTTATTGTTTTATATAATTAATGCTCAAATTAATTCTTGCGAATTTATCTGAACAAGTTGTACTTTTGTGTTTTTCAGAACCATCAAATTCTACACTTCTATTTTCAATACTGTCTGCTTTAGTTCCATCTTTAAATTTTGTGTAACCATTATTAGTATTGATAGATAAAATTATTGCTTTGTGTGTAAATGGATAATCTGTATGAAAATCGTGTTCTATAACTTTTTCTGTTTTAGGATAAAAATTAGCTTTAACTCTTAATAATTTTTTTATTTTTAATTTATCTAATAAAGGTTTTAAATCATTAAAAAATGCAGAGTTAATTTCATTATTATCATAAAACAAATGTGTGAAATAACAATCAGCAGTTTCGTCATCAGTTAATGACGCTACGCCTTTTTGTCTAAACCAAGCAAAGTTATTACTTGTTAATAATTGTTTTATGTTATTGAAATCTTCCTGTTCTAATAAATTGTTTTTCAAATTCATAGAAAAGAATATTATCTATATAATCTAACCCAAGAAGTAGTTGCTTCGTCCCAAGAATACCAAAGACCATCTTCAGGTCTTGGTGTAGGTGGGTCGTAACGACAAGTATCTTCATTAAATGTCCAAGATGGATAAGGATTGTGTGGTTTAAATGCGTCTCTTTCAGCATCATAATATCCACCAATTTGTGCATAGTTTTTTCTAAATGGAGTACCACCTAATAGATGTTCTCCTCCTTTAGTATTGTATGAAGTTTGTTTCCAAACATCATCTGTACCATGAAGATTATTTAAAAAATCTACACCAGCTTGTTCAGTTGTTGCTACATCATTTGATACAACTTCAACTGTAATAACTTCATTGTTGTCATTTAGTTTAGCAAAATGTGCCATTGTTTTATTTTCTCCTAATTATTATTGATTGTTATTATGCGGTTGTAAAAGTTCCACCACCATTAAAAGTTAAAATAGTAAAACCAGATACAGAAGATGTATCTACTGTTGGAGAACCTGTTGATGAACCATAGTCTGTACTTTTGATTTTGAAAATTGCGACACCGCTTCCGCCACCGCCACCATCACCAGCTTGACCGCCTCCGCCGCCGCCACCGCCAGTGTTAGCAGTTCCATTTGAACCAGTACCAGCTCCGCCAGCACCATTAGCTCCACCACCTTTTTGAGAAGTAGTTGATGTGTTTCCGCCTAAACCAAAGTAGCTTTCAGATGATTGGTTTGCACCTCCACCTCCGCCACCAGCATAATAAACTGATTGACCAGTTATAGAAAGGGCTAGTGCCTCTCCTCCATGTCCGACAGATGCTTGACCACTAGCAACTGATATACTTTTACCAACGCCACCAGCACCACCACCTCCAGCACCACCACCAGAACCATTACTACCAGCTCCACCATTGTTGCCTTGTTTAGTTGATGTTTCGTAAGATTGTTGTGTGATAGCTATTGCACTTCCACCAGCACCACCATTTTGTGATGTACCACCGCCAGAACCGCCACTAGAACCAGCACTGCCTCCAGAACCAGATGTTCCACCACCTTTAGAAGTGACTGATACTCCAGTTCCATTAAGTGTACTATCGCCTCCAGCAGTTTGGCTTTGACCAGAATTTCCAGCAGTACCACCACCACCAATAGCGACTGTGTAAGTAGTAGCAGATGCAGGTACAGGTATTTCTCCATATCTCATACCACCAGCTCCACCGCCACCGCCATTGTCATAAGAAGCACCACCGCCTCCAGCGACAACTAGCCATTCGAATGTTGGTTGTTTAATATCTGTTGTGTTATTAGTAGCAACAGGTGTCCACCCTTGTGTTGCATCTAAATAAACTAATTCTACTGAACCATTTTTTTGTGAACAAGTAAAAGATTGACTTGCTACACCTTTAATTTTTTCAGTACCATTTGCTGATATTGTTAAATTATTTGTTTGCCAAGTTCCTACATAATCAGAAAGTACAACTCTATCTCCTGCTGAACCTGCTGGTAATGTAACAGTACAAGCATTTGATGTTGTATTGATTGGATAAGCTCTACCTGCTACTGCAGTTAAAGTTGCACCAGTAACTACTGATTGCCAAGATATTCCTGCTGCCGCAGTACCTTTTGCTAGATATGACCAATCAGCATGTGTTGTTCCACTTGTTGATGGTGCATTTCCTTGTGATGAGTTAGCAATACATAAGTAAGTACTAACTACTCCACTGTCTGTGTATTGAACTATTTGTCCTTTTGTATAAGTCGTTCCACTCGCCCAAGCTACTGTTTGGTAGTTTGTAGCGACTGTTACACCTTTTGCAAATAATGCCCAGTTACTTGAATTTACTGTACCATTTGTTGAGGGTGCTTGTCCTGTTGAAGATGCAATCGCAACATAAGACGAAGTTTCGTTGTTGTCTGTATGTTGGACAACATCTTTTGCTGTATAAGCTGTACCTGATGTCCAAGTACCTTTTTGAGTAAAAGAAATTTTACCCAAGTCTATTGTTGCCATTGTTTTTTTCTCCTGTTTATTATTGTTGTTAGACTGTTGCTATTAAATTGCCTGATGCGTTTAACGACCAAACAAAACCTGTTGCGGCGTACTGCACTTCATCAAATTTTTCATAAGCTGTTGATGAAATATTATCAGCACCACCATTTGTTGTTGTAATTTTTAAATTATTATCAGCAGGTACAGGTGTGTTTGCCTGTCCGCCCATATTTGAATGCGATGAACAATAGTAGTAAAGTGTTGGAGCTCCAGTAGGTACTATAAAAGTTACTTGTGTTGATGAATTTACAGTTACTCCTGTAGTATAAGCACTTGAATTACCACTATCTGTTGAAAATCTAAATGGGTGTGCTGAAGGGTGTGTAAATACATAAGTATTTCCTTCAAACAATTCTAATGTATCTTGTTGAACACCATTTATATAATATTTACCACCACTATCTGTAACTGTTATATGTATAGTTGATGGTACAAATTCCATTTCAAATCCATATATTTCTGCTGAAGAAGCATTAGAAAATTCTAATCCATTTGCTGAACCGTTCATAACAAGAGCTTGTCCTGCTGTACCAAATCCTGAAGGTGTATCTGTTAAATCTTTAATTGATATGTTAGCTAATTGGAATGTTCCGTAAGCTACCACCATAAGAATATCATTGGCTGAAGCTCCACTAGCAAGAACTACACTGTTTCCTGAAGTTGCTGTAAAATCTGCATTTGCTAATTTTACCCCATTCAAATAACAATCAATAAACCCTGCGTCGTACGCCAAAGTTTTTGAATTTGAATCTGAACCACTAAATGTTGTCTGATTTGCTGTCGCTGTATATTCAAATCTGTTTGATGTACCATTAACAGTTGATCCTGCTGCTGCCCAACCACTTGATTTGTAAACTTTTAATTCGTTAGCAGTGGTGTCAAAATAAAGATCACCCACATCATTTGAACTTGATGGAGCTGACGACAATATTCTGTATCTTTCAGCAAAACTGTTTACTCCAGCTACGTTTGTTGCGACTGTTCCTATGTTTGTATTTGCTGCCGCGACTGTATTTATATTTGTATTATTACCAGCTACTGTATTAATATTAGCCGAATTTGAATTTACAGCATTAATGTTAGTCGAATTATTGTTCACAGCGGTTACTGCGGCGCTAATTCCTGCAACGGAAGTTACATCCGATGCTATACCCGCAACACTATTAATATTAGTTGCATTTGAAACTGCAGAATTAATATTACTACTGTTTCCTGCAACACTTGTAATGTTACTATTATTTCCCGCAACTGTCGCAATATTAGCATTTGCTCCCGCAACGGTGTTTACATTTGCAATTGCTAAACCTACGGTATTAACATTTGCAATATTAGTCGCAACAGTATCAATTTCTGATGTTGTTTCGTTTAAATCATCAGCGACTGTTTCTACTTCTGAAACTGCTTCTGCTAAATCATTAGCAACTGCCACAACTTTAGTAATATCAGATGCCACTGTATTAACCGAACCAATGTTTGTTGCTACGGTATTAATGTTTGTAGCGTTTGTGTTTGCTGTACCAATGGCCGATATGTTACTATTAACAGTATTAATTGCTGCTATATTACTGTTAACATTAGTTAATGTTGCTTTGTCGGTTGTAGATAACCACGTATTTTCTAAATAATTCTTTGTTGCAGCGTCTGTGTTTGCTGTAGGATCCGCCACATTTTTAAGTCTTTTACTTTGTGCATCCCATTGAAAGTCTGCATTATCAAGTTTAATAACATCACCAGAATCATCAATTGCTTCCTGTGACATATTAAATGCTTGAATAGAGTCAGTATCTAGATCTGATTCTTTTAGTACTGATCCAGCTACGTAGTCTGTAAGTCTTGATGTTTGACTTGTTTTTCTTCTAAACTCAATTGCAACTCCATTTGCCGGCGCTGATGATAGTGTCGCCGTGGTACCAGCCGCATTTAAAGTAAATGTTGTGTTAGCACCAGCAACAGTACAAGATAAGTGTGCACTGTCAATATATGTAAAAGGTATAGCAAAAGCTGTTGTGCTTCCGTTACCAGTGTATCTTACGAATGAATTTGCCATTGTTTTTTCCTATAGAGGTATCTGTTAAAAGTTAAGTAATTGGTCTAAAGTTTTGTTTGATCTGTTTAGACTATCTTTGTGTTTCCAAGCATCAGACCTCTCTAATGATGCGTTGTTAAAGTCTTCTAATAATGTTGGATTATTACGAATTACAAAGTTTTTGATATTAGTTTTGTATTTATTATATACACTTTGAATCATTTTTCCTCGTTTTTCATTAAGGAACCCTGATTGAGCTGGTCCTTCTGCCGCTTTATACTCTGGAGACTTAGTAACCATATCTTCTAAGGCTTGTTTTACAGTTTTTCCATAATCTGGATCATTCCTATCTTTTATTGTGTATGTTTCTAACAAAGCCAACATACTGTCTAATGGTGTAACACCATCAATTTCATATTTAGGATCTGTTAAATCAATATTAGTATTTGTTAATCTTTTACCTTGTTTAGTTATACCTTTACCAGGATCTGTACTACTAGTTGCTGCTAGTTTAGATAATTCTTCTTTTAGTATAGTGCTTTCAGTTGTACTAGTTTTTCCGACAATAGGAATTAACCAATCTTTAATTGGAAAACCAAATACACCTTTTGGTTTGTGCATTACTTCACCAAGTATATTTCTTTTTGGTGGTAATTTTTCTGCATCACCCCAAGTTATATTATCTAATGAATCCGCTAGTGTTCTTATTTCTCTCATCGAAGCATCACTATTTGTTTGTCTCATAAAACTTGAAAAAGGTATAAAACTTATTGCAGTGTCATTTAAAAATCTTTGCCATCTAGTTGGACTTTCAGTTCCAATCGCGGTCATTAAACTTGTAACACCTTGTAAATATGTTTTTGATGCCATATTAGAAACCAAACTAACCATTAATCCAGCCATAATATTTCTATCTCGTTCTGGATTTGCTTGATCCATAAATTGAACTAAGTCTGCTACAATACCTACAAACATAAATCTTGGATCCATTCTGTTGTAAGCAACCCATTCTACTGTTCCATCATCTTTAATTATTTTTTTAGAATATGGTTTATGAGTTAATAACCAAGCTTCTCTTAACGCTGGATTTTTTGGTCCTCTTCCAGTAATTTCTTCGTTAATCGCAAGATCAAATGCTTTGTACATAATCATAGAACCTAATACTTGTCTTCCAATAACTTCTGATCTGTCAACTCCGCCTTTTCTTAACATATCAAAATTACGTTTTTGTAAAAATCCTGTTATAGGCATTCTTTGCATCTGATGTCTAAATAAGTTTGTTGGTGTTCTAACAAAAGGTAACATTAATCTAAACGGGTTATAATTACCTTTTGATAATGCTTGAAATCTTGAACCTAAATCTAACCAAGCTCCGCCTTGTAGTTCTTGTGTAAATGTAGCTTCCCTAGAATACATTCTTGCTTCGTCATTTACAAAACGACCTAATTTATCAAAACCTTTTTTCTCAAATTTTCTAACATAAGAATCAAAGTTAGCGCCTTTTAAACCTTTATTTAAAGCACCATCAACTGCCATTTCATGTAATTTTGCTCTGTAATTTATTTGTTTAAATAATTCATCGGTTGTTACAAGTAGTCTTGATGGTAGTCTAAGTGTACTGCCTATTAAATCAAATGTTGCTGCACCAAATTTATTTTTAATATTAAAGTTTTGAGAAGAAAAAGCTTTTGGAGCTTTGTTTTCTATAATTCTACCCATTTTATCAGCATATAAATCTTCTTCTTTAAATGCTCTTCCTACTGAAACTAATGTGTCATCAATTCCTCTCATTAATCCTCTGTATCTTGAAAACGCTAATCTAACAGATCTTCGACCATTTTTAGTAAATGATGTTAATACTCCACCAGTTAACAATTCTAATGGTCTTAAAAATGTTTCTATAAATGTAGAACTTAAGTTAATTACTTGTGTTAACGGTCCTGACAACAAAGCATTAATATAAACTTCTGTAACCACATCCCAAGATTTTGTTAGCATAGATCTTTCAATAGTTTTCTTAAGACCAGCAAAATCTTCAATTTTAGAAATACGTTTAGCAAAATCTTCTATATTACCATCAAAGTTTTTAGTAATATCTGCAATTGCTTGTATATCTATTTTAGCTGCACCAGTTTTAATTCTTCCTGCTTGTGTTGTTCTTGCCGCTGCTTTAATTGCGTCTTTTAATTCATCTGTAGTTTTAGCAATAATAGCAAGTGTTTTTGCAAGATCTGTTTTTAAAGAAACATCAGCGCCACCTTTAGCAACAATTTTTGATAATCGTTTTGCTTCAGCTCCTAAACCTTGTAAGGCTTTTTTAGTTGCTATAACTCTAAACGGAAGTTCTGCTACATTGTCTACACTAGATAAACCTTTAACAAGTACATCAGCTTCCATATCCATCATATCAGATACTTCGTCAACTTGTTTGTTAGTTAATACATTATCCCATTTATCTTTATAAGACTTATTCATTGACTTAACAACTTTTTCAATAACTACTTGTACATCAAGAGAACTTTTCCAGTTTTTAACATTAAATGGTAAATCTATATTTACAATATCATTTGTATTTTTAATAGATTCATCTAATTGTTTTTCGTCTAATAAAACTTCTTTTTGTTTTGGAACTGGTTTTGGTTTTACTTGTTTTGGTCCAATAAATTCTGATTCTTTTATTTTAGCTGCTGCGTCTGCTGCGTCATCAACAATAATACCTTTTTTGTTTGCTTCTTCGATAATTTGTGCTTGTTCTAATTTTTTGCTTTTATATCTAGCAACAACACCTTGATTGTACTGTTTAAATAATCCTAAACCTTTAGCAATAATATGTATACCACCAGTTATACCAGCGCCTTCTAATGCTTGTTTTAATTTAATCATTGCATCTGAATCATCTTCATCTGTAGTTAAAAATTGAAACACAGGATTTTGTAATGATGGATAACGTTCTACTAAGAAATCAACAGCAGTTCCATCTTCTGGATCAAATGCTGTTACATCTGTTAAAGCACCAATAACTAATTCTTTACCTAGACGAAATGGCTTAGTTGGATCTTTAGCTAACAAAGGTATTTGTTGTATTCCTTTTTTTATAAATCCATAATTAGAAAAGAATGCAACTACATCACTATTAAATGCTGCAACTGAACCTTCTTCTACTTCTAAAAAGTTTGGAACAATATCCATTTTTTCTGCAAAGTATTCTTTTTGTAATAAATCTTTATCCCATTTACCTGTTGCAGTATATTTCCATGTTGCTTCTCCAAGCCCTATCCATGGATTAATTACCATATTTACAAATTCTGCTGTACCTTCAATTCCTTTTATAGGACCTTGTAATACACCTTTAGAACCTTCAATAAAATTATCTACAAAACCTCTTTCTTCTTCTACTTCAGCATCTGCTTTTTCAGCATTTTCAATTAATTCTTTTTTCTTTGTAAGCGAGTCAAAATCTATCTTTGTTTTGTTCGCATTGATTATAGAATCAAAATCAATTTTGTCTGTCATTATTCGTCGTCCCTAAAATAATTGTAGATGTTACTAAATATTTGTTCCGCTATATTAGGCTCATCAGGATTGTCTTCTTTTTCTCCTTTAGCAGAAGCGTCTAATGATTCAATTAAAGCAAATTGTTGTTTAATAATCATTTCGACTCCTGACTTACCATCTAAATTATACTCTGTTAATAAATCAGCAATTTCGCCTGTTCCGTTAGTTTCCCATTGTTCTACAGCAGCTTTTAATTCTGCTGTTCCTTTAAATTGTAAAGGTAAACTTGTTAAATTCTTTTCGTTTTCTCTATTTTGATATTTTTCGATACTAAATGGTACTAATTGGCTTGCATCTTTGTATTGGTAATGTTTAAACAATTCATCTGATAAATTATCTGCGTATAGTTTTGCTTGGTATGCATCTGATTCGTTTGACATATCTGGATTATTTTTCTGAAAATAACCTTCCATCATAATAGCAAACGCGTCTTTTGCAATTTTTGCTTTTTCTTTACTAAGATCTGTTGATATAGCCATTGGACCACCAGTAAATCTATAAGCAAGATTTGAACTAGTTTCTTTTATATATGTAGATTGTAATGCTTCTTTTCTATTTGATCTAATATATTTTCATGAGACTCTTGTTCAGTATATAATTCTTGTTCTAATTCAGCCCATTTTTTACTTGTTTCTGCATTAAATAATGTAGAACCATTTTTTCTTTTATATTTTTTAACAGCTTCTAGTACTGCAAACGCAGCTTTGTAATCAGCATCTGGAGAGCCTTTAATTGCATATTTTTCTATAAGTGATTGTGCTGCTCCTAATGCTATTTGATTAAATTCATTACCTTTTAATCCAGCCAACAATTTAGCATTAGAACCTTCTGTATCTAATGTTCTATAAAATTCAGCCGCAAGCATTTCGCCTTTGTCTTTATTTTGATCAGTGATAACAATACTAGTTTCTAAAGAATCAATAATTACATTTTCTAAATTTGTTTTAAGAAGTGTGTGTTGTCTTTCTTTTATATAAGAAACATAACTAGTACCAAGATTAGCATTGGATTGTGCAACAATACCATCTAAACCTTTTTTAAAGAAATTACTTTCGTTAGATAAATTTTTATTAAAATATTCTGAATCAAAGTTAGCACTCCATTTAAAGAACTGACTTCCATCTTTATCTTCCCATTCTGGATTTTCTGCGATATTCGTTTGAATCCATTCGTTCATCTTAGTTTGTTTACTTAAACTAAATTGAATACCATGGTTTTTACCTTTAACATTATCATACACTGATTGCCAATAAGGTGATTGTGTACCATCTAATTCACCACTCTCAACTGCTGTTGCATACGATTTTGCTTCAGTAGATCTTGCTTTTATTTCAGCTTCTCTATCTGTTTTTTCTGTTATTTCTTTACCTTTATAATCTGTGTAAGCATTTAATGCTGGAGTTACATCTCTACGTAATATCGTAGCTAGTTGTAATAATCCACTTGGATCTTTTGAAACTCTGTTAACACCTGGAAATGTACTTTGATATGCCATTATACTTTACCGTAATCTCCCTTCTTGTATTTAGAATAAGAACCAACACCAGCAGAACCTATTTGTAACATTAAACCTAATTTACTAGGTGGTTGAACTGGAGGTAATCCTGCTATAGTTCTTCTCATCGCAGCATAAGCATCATCACGACCAAAGGCTACTTGTTGATTAGATGCATCAATTCCTGCATCAATTATATTTGTATCTAGATCTGCATCAAAACCAACATCTCTCAACATACCTATTAAATCGCCTTTGCCTTCGCCTGCGTTTGCCTGTGCTGTTGCTAATGCGTCTAATTTATCTCTTTTAGCTTTAAACTTTTCTCTTGCACTATTTTCATTTGCAACAATTCTTTCTGCTTCTAATCTTGTTAAGTCTTCACCATAAGCAATGTTTGCATCTCTTGCAGCTTGATCGTTTGCTGCGGCCTGTGCTTGCGCTGCTTTTTTCTGTCCTTGGTATTCTGCGTTAGCTGACGCAGCTTGCAAACCAAAGTTAGCTACTGCCATTGATACTGGATCACACATTTTTTTGCCTCATTACTAATAAAAACTCCTCGTTGTTAATTCCATATTTACGTTTTGCTTTTGGTTCAAACCCACAAAATTGTAACCATTTTAAAGTTTTCCAATTTTCTGGATGCACCCAATTATAAATAATTTTATATTCTTCATTTAATTTGCTTACCCATTGTCTACATTCTTTTATAAATTGTCTGGCATCAGTTAATAATTCATCACTTGATAACATCCAAACTACACCATAACCTTTTACAAAAGGACAATCTGATACACCAAACATACCAATACATTCATTATTAGTGCCAACCATTGTATAAACTTTTGAATTCTTTAATTCGAATGATGATAGCAAACCGACAATTGGTTTAACACCATGCGAAACCATTATTTCATCAATATCTTCTTGTCGCATAATTTTGCTAAGATGTATTGCATCTGTAGGTTTTGCTTTTCTTACATATCCTGGCATTATCTTCTTGACCTTCTATGATAAAAGCTTTCTATTTCTGCTGCAACTACATGCATTGGTAAATAAGAATCTGTTTCGACTGTTACTGTGTGTTGTGTATTTTCTGCTTGAACAGGTACATTAAATGTTCCTGAAACAATAGGCGCACTTCCAATAGTAAAAGACGAATTACTTATAATTTGACCATTCATAGTATAACTTCTAAGTGTTCTATCGACCGGTTGTACTTTAACTTGAAAGAAACCTGTGTCTTCATAATCAAAAGCAATGTTTCTTACTTGTAAACGTCCTGATGTAACCGAAAGCTTACCACCAGATGGTGATGGCTCTTTTACATATACCGTCGACATTTGATATTTTGTTGTATATTTAGTTCCAAATATTGCGTTCGGATAATTACCTTCTGCATAATATGTGGCTCCTGAATTAGTTATAGTTAAATCAACACCAGTTGCTGCATCTACACCAAATAAACCTGTTCGTTCTCCATAAGGAGATGTGTAAGTTGTTTTGTCTGTTGCTGCGTCGTAAGTGCCTGTTAATGCAACTTTATGATCTAATGCTACATTAAATGTTAAATTTGTTTCATTTAAGTTTTGAATATCTACTGTATATAATTTACAATTTTGTTTATCGTTAGCAATCATATATAATTTACTTTCAATAATCATTCCACCTAAAATCTCTACACCATCAAATATCCATTTAGACCATGATGCTTGTATTTTTTCATTACGATCCCAAAAGTATTTATAAACATAAATTTCTTTTGAATTAGTAGGAGTTACATTTGAGTTTACTGAGTAAGGCGATGTTGATTCGCCGACTTTTGTATCATACGGAAATGCAAACATTGTGTCTTCCATTGGACAAGCCAATAATGATGTTACATTAGAAGGTATATAAGATGATATTCCTGCAGTAATATCTATTGAATCATTTGTTAATGTATCATTATCTGCATAGTATTCTCTAACAGCACTAAAATTTCCTTTTTTCTGAATAAAATAAATATAACTACCAACAGCAACTGGTTCAACTTCAGCATTATGTTCGAATGTTGTTGTTGATACAATTGACGCTGATTCTGGTGTTAATGTACCATCAGATTTTAATATAAATTGGTTTGTATCTGAAAATAATAATAATTGTTCGTTATACGCAATCGCGTGTTTTAATGTTGATACTTGTGTTGACGATGCCGCAATATCTATAGTATCTGTATCTAATGAATCTGTCCCTGTTGTTTTAAAGAAATTATAAAATTCTCCATTTTCACTAAATACAACATTTTCTTCTGATAAAATTCCTAATCTATTTTTATAAAATGTAAGATTATTTATAGTCTTTCCAATAAAAGTTGGATTAGGATTTGTATCTGCATCTCCTGAAATTCTTGAATTCCACGTTAATTGTTGGAATGTAAATGTACCATTGTTATTATTTACTAGTGCGTGTGGCATTGTTGTAGCATCAAAACCTAATACAACACCAGGTCCAACTACTTCATTCCAAATACCTTCAGTTTTAAAATTAACATAGTAATCAGATAATATATCACCTTCATCACCAGTAATTTTAAGTATTGCGTCTGTTGGCGCATAAAATGGTAAATCTGCAAAATCTTGTACTTCGTCTTTTACAGAATACATAGCGTTACCACCAAAACCATCAGAAGTTCCAACAGTGTAATTAACATTTCCGTCAGTTGGTTTTATATCTAATGTTGATGTGTATCTTGTAGTTGTAAAATAACTTGTAATTCCAGAATAATTTTTAAGTCCTTGTGTTGTACTTAATGTTGCACCTGTATCTGTTCTAATAGTTTTAAATCCAATATCATCTGCTGATCCGTTCCAATGTGTTGATCCTGTGCCAAAACATAGAATATCTGCAATTTTCATTGTGTCTCTAAATGCAGCATCAGTACTATAATCATTTCCAGATGGCATTTGAAATTGTACTTCTATTTCATACGACATATTTGGGTGTTTAACTGCTACAGCATAAATTCTTCCATAGTTACTTTGTTTTACGTATACTAATGCTCTTTCAATTTTTGCTGCTGATGTTGCTGTAGCCATTGCTGGTATTTTTGATTTATTAACTACAAAAGTAAAATCTGCAACAGTTACAAACTTAAAATCTTCTTTTGGATTTGTAGATGTTAAATAAGCATTTCCATTTGGAAAACTTACTGTTTTATTAACACCATCTAGATTCCATACTTTAACATTTTGATTTGTAAAAGCTGTTATAAAAGCATTATTAGCGTCACGTTGTACACCATGAATTGCAGCATTAGTTGGATATACATTTGATGAATCTAATGTTGCTGTATAATTTAATGATGGTCTTTTAGATAAACCTTCAACCAATCTTGATTGTGCGTTTTCCTGTAGTTCAGCCTGAGTTTCATTTCGTTGTGTTGAAGTTTGTTGGCTGACCCCATTGATTAGATTTGGTATACTTTGTGATATTATGGGCATTAATAACTTCTTCTTGTTGTTCGATTAATAATATTATAAACATCATTACTTCCGCTTAGAACATTATAATCACCATTGTTTGCATCAGAACGTTCACAATTAATAATTGCTTCTTGTTCATCTACTTGTGTAAATCCAGCAAGTTCTGATGAACCTACCATTCTAGCTTGGAATTTTCTTCCTGCTTTTATTACTATTAATTTTCTTGCGTATTCTGGAATATGTTCAAAATGTTCTGCTGTTACTTGATCAACAAGTGGAACAACTGTAAATACATCTGTTTTATTTTTTAAATCGTATAAGAAACCATTTCTAAAAGTTATATCATACTCTGTTCTGTAATCTTTACTTGTATCAATTTGTATTACATTACTACCGACTGGAATCTTGCTATTTTGGTCTAAGGCTAATTTTACTTCTGCTTCTGTATTAAAATGCCAACCACGAGATTGTACTTCTACATTAGTTTCATCTAAAATCTGTAATGCAATAGAAACATCAACGCCGGTATTACCTGTAATACTGCTAACAGGAGCTTCACCTATAATACTTAGTAAAGTGTTAACTGCCTGTAATTCTGTTGTTGGTGTGATTCTAAATGCCATTATTTTCCTTTAATTAAATTTATAAAGAGGCGACTTCAGTCTCCCTAGGTCGCCTCCCCTTATAAGTATAAAGTAACGTAAATTATTACGCTTCTCTAATTCCTACTGCTGCTTCTGGTCTTAATGCGCCATGACCCATAGCGTATTTAGCAACCATTAATGTACCTTGACGTCTAATGTCATATTCCATTTCAGTTGCAAGATCCATAAGCTTAACTGTTCCTACTGCACTCGGGTGACAAACCATAGCCACGTAATTACTTACGTTAACTGCTTGTGGATTTGATCCACCTTGAGTTGCTGAACCTTGGTCTACACCAGAGTTGATGTTTCCAGAAATAAAGTGAGGAGTTGGAATTAATTCAATTCCAGCTACTTTCATTACTCTACCTTCTGCTACACCACCATTAGCTCCACCACTGAAGTCAACATTGACTGCATTTGTAGCGTTTGCTAATTTGTAGTATTCTTCTAGTCTTATGAAACACTTTCTACCTTCTTTTGGAACGTAGTGTGAGTCTAAAGCTGAAGCTGCATCAAACAATGAATCAATCATTGCATTAGCTGCTGTCGCTGCTGTTGCTGACGCAATACCAGTATTAGTTAATACTGTACCTGCATCTCCACCAGTTACGTTAGCTGCTGCTGCTGATTGTCCACCTGCTGCTTGCGCGATTGTTTGTAAGATATGCTTATCTTTTTGAAAAGCTAATGCTCTTCCGATCTCAGCTGAATAAGCCGATCTTACGTCCCAGTGATTTTTTGCTTCTTCGATGTTAGATAAGAATGCTGAACTAACAAGCAAGTCATTAATTGTAATAACTTTTTCGTTATGATTAACATCTGTTCCAACAATCTCTGCACCAGGTGTGTGGTAAGCTGCCGCGATTCTGCCCATTACTGGGAATGACGCTGACTTACCGTTAGAAATAGTTCTCACCATTTCTGCTCCTTGCGTTACACTAGCTCTTTCAAAGGCTGTTAAAACTTCCCCTGAAAAAACTTTAAGAAATAACGCATCTTCTGTACTAGCTGCATTTACTCGTCCTATGCTAGCCGGTTGTGCTACTGCCATAATTATTCTCCTATATTTTATGGTTAATTGTTATTTAATAAAGCTCGACATAAACTAGTTTTGATAAATCAAGATTGTCCTCCTTAGAGGGTCAAGTTATTTTGACTTATTATGTTTCGCAGTTGCCACCTGT
>Ga0181420_1000535_pt1 | contig 15163 bp, 24 predicted proteins | sample 43SPOviralmetaG_FD_130145 | JGI IMG/M metagenome (GOLD analysis project Ga0181420, IMG submission 130145) | Marine viral communities from the oligotrophic San Pedro Time Series (SPOT) site, San Pedro Channel, CA, USA - 43 SPOT_SRF_2013-05-22 | ecosystem: Environmental > Aquatic > Marine > Strait... | reverse complement strand
CTTAGATAATGTGACAACTGACACCTCTATTGTGTGACACCTGACGCTTCCTTTGTGTGATACATGACGCTTAGGTAATGTGTGACACTCGACACCTACACGTTAATGAGTGACATCTGACTCCTCACTATCGACAAGTGCCAGTTGTGACAGTTTACGTTTGAGGTCGTTGGCAATATCGTCACTTGATCGTTCGGTTACGTCTTCTATTCGAGTCGTATACATTCCACTCGTCTTAGCTAAGATCGAAAGTGATTGAACCTGTGTTGGTTCTAGGTCGATTGTCCCAGTTATGTGATCTCTCAGTGTCTTTGTGACTAAATCTTGTGAGGAAACGTGACGAGCTATATTAACATTCTCTTTTCTCCTGATTAGCGACTCCAGAGCTGTGGCTATGATGGGGTTCTTGAGAAGTCTAGATGCCTCTCTTCTAGCGGTTGCTGGCTTACCACTATTAGAGTATGCGGCACGATAGCTCTCAGCATGGGTTAAGCCGTTAGAAATACCCTCTATAAACTTCCTTTGCTTAGGTGTAATTGACTCACTCATAACTTAACTCTCTTCTTATGCCCAATGAATTCATGACATTTAACAGTGATTTGAAATCTGATTTCTGAAGTATATCGGCCTCTTGTTGACATGTCACCATTAGACGCGCTGAGAAGGCCGTGACGGGATTTTAAGACTACCCCTGACTCTGATATTAATTACACGCTAACATTCGACACAGAGAATATGGACTGTAACTTATTGATTTATATTGATAATAAATTACACGATACTCAACATTAATTAATTCATATATAAGGTAAAGAAAATTGTACTTATAACGATAGACATGGTTATAATTGACTCATCAACAGCAAGGACGCTGTTAGTCTCACCAGCTAGGACTGGCTCCACGGTTGAAGCGCACAGATGCCTCTCACCAGTGCAGAGTTCGAGACTGACTGAATAGCCCAGTATATGGCTAGACTCTGGAGGGACGCTCTCGTGTGAGCGGATCGATAGGTTGACTTCACTAACTGCGGTCTAGAGGTATTAATCACACCACAATGTGTGACAGTCACGAGGTGCTGAGAACCTCACAATTAACGGAGAGTAATACTCGATGTCGCTCTCAGAGTGGCATCTATGAATTACTTTCATTAACTACAAATAAAGGAACGCAACATGAAAACAATTACTTGCACAGATTGGACTGGCTCAGATGTAGAGATTGATAAGGCTGATTACATCAAGAGATGGACTGACACTTTATACAACATCAAGAACTTCAGGTGTGAGCCTAGTGCTAGGGCCGAGCTATGCGGCCATCTAGCTGAGATCGAAAAGATTATCGAAGCGGAAGCCGCGACTATTTTTGAATCTTAGAAGTCATATCGAAAGCATTCTAACGAGTGCTTTCTATTATGGTTTTTTACCATACGCAGCAACAACACTATAAACAAAGGTAATCACTATGAAAACGAAACCAATAGACATGATGGAAATACAAAAAACTTCGATTAACGAGGCTGTAGACATGGCCGCCGCTAATTTCATGATACTTAACGTATCGGTCGGTAGATGGAAGGGATTTCAAAAGCTTAAAGAGGCTAGCGCAAAAGTGGCCGTAGACAACAATGCCAACACCGCCAACCTTAGCGTTCCACTACTCGGCGAAGAGCATCATAAAAAATTGAAGGCTGTAGTATCGGAATATTCAAAGATATATACGATATTCGACGACTTATGTATGCAATACGTTAAGGGGCTGCCTGAAAAGCTTGCACCTGTTACCGATGTCCCTAGCGTTTTATCTGCATTAGCTAAGCAAAAACAAATAGCAGAAAATTCTTTAAATGAGTTCCTGCCAAATTATGAGCAATTCATTAAAGAGGCTTTACCCTCTCACGGCGTATGGGCATCTGAAGTTAAGAAACATTTCCCTACTACCCAAGAATTGGCAGCAAAATTCTACGTTAATATTCACGATCCTAAACCAGTGCCATCTATGGACATGGCGAAATATGGATGCGTTCCTACTGACACGATGGGAAAAATAGTTGCTTTCACTAATCAACAGCTGGCGGCAAAATTTGAATCAGTGAAAGGCGCTGCTATTGATAAGGCTATAAAGGCTGCTGAACTAGTAGTTACTCAGCTCAGCAAAGAGAAGCCCAGAATGCACCAGTCTGTTATTGAGAAGGCTCAAACTGCAAGCAAGCAATTGAGGAAAATGTCAACGGGATACCGGGCGGATATGCGAATTGATCAAATATCCGATGCTATCGATAACGAAGTAATTAATGTTGAGAATGCCTCCGAATGGACTAACAGCATAACTAAAAAATCTGAGGCTCTCAGCGCCGCCACTATTACTGTAAATAATCTAAAGAAAATGAAAGTTGCCGCGCCGATACCAGAAAATACACCCACTGCTGATGATACGTTAGTGGCTGGCGGTCTATTGGCTGATTTACTATAAATTTAACTCTATAAATCAAAGGAAAATTATTATGTCTACAACTCAATTAACTAACATACCCGAACTTATCGACAACGTGCGCGTTTCGATGGCAACGATTGACAAGGATTCTATCCACCCGAATCAAATGCAGGAAAGCATTGCATTGGTCGGCGCTCCCGGTACGGCGAAGACCTACACCGCTACTCATACCTTCCGAAAACTATGGGCTGAGCAAAATAATTGCGAGATAGACGAGGTTGCTGTAATTGTCTGTCGATGTGCTGGCCGTGACCCTGTCGAATTCAACGGAATGGGCGTACCTCAAAAGGCTGATCTCTATGGCCGCGAAGATTGGACTGGCCGACTCAGCACTCAAAACACTATACCTGATCTACTTATAGAGATTGAGGGCGCGAGACAAGGTCACCATCCCAGCACTAACGGCAAAAAAGCCAAGTGTATTCTTCTAGTTCTCGACGAGGCTTTACAAGCTGACGCTTCAGTTCAAAAGACCCTTAGCTCACTTCTCTATCGAAATGAGAACAAGCTGGGAGGCTTTGATGCTGGGCCTGACATGTGCGTAGTCCTTACAGGTAACCGCTCTCAGGATAAGGCTGGCGCGTCTAAAATGCTATCGATGAACCGTGACCGTGTCACCTTTTTTGAGATGGAAGGGTACACGACAAAGACCATCAAGAGCGCTATCCAACACTACACTGATGAAGGTATGAATCCGATTATGATTCAATACCTTGAGCAGCACCTCGACAGCGCACCGTGGGATAGCGTTATGGAAAGCGACAGGAGCCATATGACCTTCCGAAGTTTTTTCATGGCATCTAATCTTATCGAGACGTATATGAAAATGAATAAAACTGTGGAGCTAAGCGAAGGCTTTGCCAAAACATTGGCCGCCAAAATTGGGACTAAAGGCGCGGATAGCATCAAAACATATCTTGCCAACCTGTCGAACGGTGTTCCAACGGCTGACGAGATCATGGCCGACCCTGCCAATTGCAGCCTACCCGGAGACATAGGCGCTCAAGTTGCTGCTGGCGGTGTTGCTCTACTTGCTGTTACTGACTCGTCAACAGCAGAGGCAGCGCTCGAATACATGGCTCGAATGAGAACTGACCTGCAGGTGCAACTCATGGCTCAGGTTATCCATCTCTCTGGCAAGGGCGGCTACATCATGAACACGCCTCGCGCATCTGAGTTCATTGGCAAGCATACCGAGTTAATCAATCTATTAACTGACCTTAACGGTTAGAAGGGGAATTACTATGGCTATCCAAGCCAAGCCACACTTTGATAATGTCGCGCCTGAGATGGCCGACTCTGAAACATTCGCCGCCGCTATGCTTACACTTCGCGGTCTCGCTAGAATGATCTGGAGTTATATGCTGAAGCATACGCTTATCTGGACGTATCAGATACCCACGGGTGCGACTGATGGGGTTTATATTTACATCAACCCTAACTTCTTTAACAGCCTACCTAATGACTCTCAGAGAGCCTTCCTGCTAGGTCATGAGGTGTTACACATAGTCTTACGCCATGCATGGCGGCGTATGGCATTTAACAAGGCTGGTTATTTCGCAATAGATACTAAGCTTGGCGAGATACCTTTTATCCACAAAATATGGAACTGGGTAACCGATGCCATTATCAATAGAGAGTTAATAGCATACGGTCTTGAGCCTATTGAGGGCTGTATTCTTGACGACCGTTTTGATCGCGACACTCTCGCCGATGATGCCTATCGCATCAAGTGGCAAGAAGACAAAGCTGACGAGGATCAAGACGATCAAGATCAAGACGATCAAGATCAAGACGCTCCTGACGATGCCAAGGTTAATCCATTCCCTACTACTGACTCGTCAGAGGGTAATGACTCTGAACATGATCCACAGAGCGATGGCAATTCCGACAATGGCAGCGACGAGAATGGCGGTAATGAGAATCAGCAATCTGAAAATGGCTCTGATCATGACGGTCATGATACTCATCTTGATCCAATCTACGAAGGCACTCCTGACGAGATTGATGAGGCTGAGAGGGAGGCCGAATCAGCAGCCGCTCGTCAGCTTCAAGAGGCTATCGAAGACCAGCAGCAAGCCGTAGAGCGCGGGGAGCATCAAGACGTTGGCACTGGCTCGGATATTGATGGACAGGTAACAGCTGGCGAGAATCGACATACTGCTGAAGTGAGCTGGCGCGAAGAGCTGGCTGACGTTTTCAGAATGTCAGGTAATGGCGGCGAGATAACCTACTCTCAGATGCACCGTCGGCGCTTCAGCGTCATGGGGGTCGTGACTCCTGCAACGGTTGGCAGACTGTCTCATGTCACCTTGATCGGTGACATCTCTGGAAGTGTAGAGCGCGAACCATTCAAAGCGACACTTAGCGAGATGAGCGTCATGATTGACGAGCTGGAGCCTACTGACGGCGTCTCTGTTTTGTTTACCAACACCGAGGTCGAAGAGCATCATGATGTTCAAACTGGCGGCGAGTTGACTGACCTTGAGATTCCTATGGGTGGCGGCACTTGGTTATGCAGCGCTCTCGACTACATGGATGAGCAAGGTTTAACTTCTGATGTCACCCTCGCCTTTACCGATTGCTACATCGACAACGACGATATGAAGCGTCTAGTTGAAAACGACGTAATCATTGTACTCGATCACAAGCCTGAGCATTGGATGCGCGAAGAGCTAGAAGAGGCTGGTGCGAGATATATAGTTGCTGTTGACGAGTTAATAGCAGCGTAACAATCACACGATAGCCGCCTTTCGGGGCGGCGAGGATTTTAAAATGAGTACCTCTATGAAAAAACGAATAATAATATGCGATATAGACGGCACGATTGCTGATCTTAATCATCGATTACATTTCATTAAGAATAAAGACGGCACGAAGAAGCGCGGAGCGGCGGCAGACTGGAAGTCATTCCATTCTGGGTGCGCTGATGACGCTCCAATAACTGACGTTATTGAGATCGTGAAATCTCTCGCAACTGATCGAAATGTTTTGTTTGTTTCAGGTCGGAACGCAACGGTGCGAGCTGAAACCGAGCAATGGATAAAAAAATATTTCGATTTCAAATGGATTGAGGGGTGTAATTTGTTTATGCGAAAAAGTCACGACTTTAGACCTGACACTGTTGTGAAGTTAGAAATGGTGCGAGAGCTGGGAATTACTCCTGATCAAGTCGAATGCATTTTAGATGATCGCCAATCTGTTGTGGATATGTGGAGAGAGAATGGATTCCGTTGTCTACAAGTTTCAGCATGGCGTGAGTCTGATGAAATTTCTGATGTTACTCAACCGCGCTAAATTTAAATCAAAAGCAACCAACTATGAGGATTTTAAAATGTTACCTAAAGAAATTTTCAAACTGAAAAATATAGGGAATTGGGATAGGCAGCGATTTGTCACCCGGTCACAAAACTGCATGAATCGCGCCCTGCTGGATATAAGACGTATAGGTAAACTAGGAGAGCGCTATCTTTTCTCTGATAACGATGCCGAAATAATGATTGCGGTATTGCGAAAAGAAATTGATCGAGCGGAAGTTAACTTGCAGGAAAGGCAACCGCCAGCATTTAGCGATGATGACGAATTCACTTGGGAAAAAGATAATGACAAATTTTGATTTGAGTTTATTTTATGTCGAATTAGAAAACCGTAAGTTGAAGTTTGAATCGCCATTGCTTAGTAAGAAGGACAAAGTAGGTCTAAGAGTTCTTGCTGAGGTGTCAGCAGCAGAGCCAGATGTAGGCATATTTGGCAATGGAAAAATTTCTTTAGCTATCGAAGAAATCTATTGCTTAGAAGATGGATTCAACGAAGAGGAAAATATTATAGATCGGTTCGACGAAGAGCGAATAGAAGACATTGCACACCAAATTTATAATCAATTCAATTAGGGGAGCACCATGAAAAGATTGCACACAAAAAAAGCTTACGAAAAAATTTACAATATCCATGATCCACAAAACGAATTTGTCTGGGTCGATGATAAGTTGCCTATCTGGGTAATGTTTTTAAAAGGTCTAGCTTTCATAGGCGGCACTTTCGGAACGGTGTATGCCGCTGGGCTATTCGTATATATTATGATGAGCTTATAGCTATCGACTATCATAGAGGTGGCTACGGCCACCTAACTGGAGAAGCACTATGAAAAAAGAAAAATTTTTTAGCGAAGAGACAAGAGATTATTTAGCTCAACAAGCCTTCATCAATATCGATGACGAAGATAACGTAGCGATTTTTCTCAAAGTATTTTATGACCAGCGGCATAGCTGGATGCAAGTTCCGCTGATCCTTCTCGCTATGCTAGGGATAACGCCAGACCGATTTACTAAATTTTCGCGGATCGACAAAAAGAATGGATTGATATATCTCGAAGAAGATTTGGACGTAGGGACTTTTCTAGACGTTTTAAAAGAGGTTCCTACGCCAGAAAATTCATTCATGGATATCTTAAATGTCCGACCAGTATCGCATGGGGAAGTCAGCGAGATCAGAGATTTACCCCATAACGACAAGGGAAGTTCTATCCATTAATCGCGAGACGATTATCACTGACGGCGGTTAAAGTTTTTTTCAACAGATCGAGGTTATCTGCTACTAACATGTCATTAGCAACAGCATCGACCAGAACTCTTCCGCCTTTGACTCCACATTTTTTTGTCACCAATCTTAAAGTTTTCCTCAGCGGCATTAAGCCGTTGTAGGAATTCTTTGGATTCCCACCACCAAGAGGCATCCCATCGAAGTTAACACCTTTAACATGGATGCCAGCCTTCACACACTGCCCCAGAACATACTCCCCTGCAAGATGTTGCTGCACTCCGATGAACTCCAAGTCCAACAAGAAATCGAGCAAAGTTTGATTTTTAACTCTCGCCGTAGGAACTAACCCGCCATCAATAATTATTTTTCTTTCCATCAGAAATCCACATCAATTTCTGTCCAATGTGCTGGACTCACGAAATCCTGCTGAGGTGGTTTGTATTGTGTGTACCTTCCTGTTGACTTGTCATAAGAAAGAGGCACTGCTCCCTGCTTGCCGATCCACTTGAATCGAGACTTCCAGCAATGAACCTCGGAGTCATCACCATTCCGATGAATCGTCACCCCCAGATCAGCCTTAGCAAACCACGCAGCAGAACCCGATATCGACATGCCTGTCGGTATTGGCATTGAGCCGTCTTCTCTCGGATACATTTTAGCTGGATGCGCGACAAACCAAACATGAACGCCATGAGCTTTGGCGAATGCGGTTACCTTGGTCAGCATAGACGAAATGCTTTGACTCTCATCCGAATTGATATTCTTTTCTATGTAGTTGTAAGGATCGATAACCAGTCCCCTGACACCCAAGCGCATAACTGCTTGCTTAGCCCTGTCAATAATCGAGTCGATGGTGCTGACCGCCCCATCTCTGGAATCGAGAAACACGAAATGCTTGTCAACAAACTCACTCGCATCTGTCAGCTCTTTATCTGTCATGCGTTCGCCTTCACCTTCAAAAAAGGTTTTGCCGATAATCTTTTCACTAAGCTTGGCAATGTGAAAATGCGGTGGATTCTCAAACGAGGCAACGGCGAATTTCCAAGAACAATTCTGCGCGAGGTTAACCATAAGCTGATCGACAAACTCAGATTTCCCTGAGCTTGGAACGCCCGTGACGATAGACAACTGACCTTCCGCTATTGTGAACAAGTCATCAACAGACTTAATACCAGTGGACTCGCCAGAACCAACTCCCTTCTTAAAAATATCTTTAACATCTGTAATATAAGACTTGGCACTATATACGCCTTTGAGCGGTAAGGGCTGAGACTTTTTAACAATATCTTTGAGCGCATCTGCACCAAGCTTTTGTATAATTTCGTTAGCGTCTTTGCAGTCCTTGGGATAATTGATTGCCCAACACTTGGCACGACCAATGCGTCTAGCTATCTCTTCCGCAAGCGCATTACCCGCCTTGTCATCATCCGTGGCGAGAATGATCTTATCGCATCGCTCAATCAACTCTCTTGCTTCCCAGATATACGAGAATTTATTGTCATCCTCTGGACTGAATGCTCTGTCGCTCACCATTTGAGGTGCGCCATTCGGACAACTTACTGCGGCAATCCCAGCACTGGCTAACGCCAACGCATCACATTCTCCCTCTACGATGATTAATTCTTTAGCATCATCGGGAATAAATTCTATGCCGTAAAATTGTCTAGCTGCTCCTTCCTGCGTAAATGCTTTTTGAGTTATCGCTCGCCATTTTATTGCGCTAGGCTGCGACTTATCACCATAAACAAAACCAACAGCATCGAGTTCGCCGAAGCCGTTAAAATATCTCTTACCAGAAATTACTGGTAAATCAATATCTTGCGACCAATGAATTCCCCGTGAGCTAAAGAAGTTTTTTATTGATGACTCGTCAACAGTAGCGCGAGGTTGAATTCGCGTCACTTTTTTCTCCTTAACAAAATTATTTTTCGGACGAAACAAAGAACCATTCTCGCCACAATGGTGGCAAAAATAAAGTTTAGTACCGTCAGGATTGATTGTTACTGATAAAGTTTTTTCGTTTTTCTTTTTTCTAGAATCGCTGCAAGATGGGCAAACGATTCGACAGTCATCAACAATCGTTGACAACGATTCCTTTAAATTCATAGCTGACCCTTTTAATTTTTAGACCCCTAATCTTTCAATTAGTTTTTTTATTATCGTGCGTTTTTGAATTGTCTTGAGTCCGATGGCTGAGTTAACCGTCTCAAGAATCTTTTCTCTGGGCAATTCGGTCTTCATACATGCAACCGTAAACTCAATGGACAAGATATACCGCATGGCATCATCACGCAATGATTTATCGGCAGAAAAAAGATCACACAGCGAGATTCTAATCACAGCGCGAGTGAGCTTTTCACTTTCCATCGATTCGCCACACAAATATTTCGCTTCTCGGATTGAGCTTGTCGAGTCCGTGGAAGATGTGCTTCTCTTTGACTTGTCGGTCATTGTTATAAATCTTCTTTTCCATGCAATCTAAAATTACTGACTCATCAAGGTCTGGTCGGCGAGTAGCATAATAGATTGTGATATGAACGGCGAGATCGCCTTCTAAAAGTGACGGTAATTTACGACACTGAACATCGAAAGTGGCGACATAATCGCGAGCCTTTTGACTCTTTATAAAAGCTGGTCGCTTACCAAAAAGAACAAGCTTACGAGAGTTCGCCTTGCTTGCTGGCTCACCTTTCACAACAAGATGTGTTGCAGAGTCTGGAATCATACGTTATCATCACCTTTCGTTTGTTCAATCTTACATCAGGAGAAATTATATGTCACGCATTGGCGATTATGTTATCGGTGAACAGGAGGAGGGGAGGATCGATGTCACGCATGACAACGGAGAGCCTTCAATTCCTGAGAGAGATGGAGGCATACAGCTTGATGATAATGTGCCTATTCCAAATCGTTTAGCCGACAGAAGCGATCTAAATACTCGATTCGGGGACTTGCAGTCCACCTTTGAAAAGATGAATGAAGGCCAAAGTTTTTTGCTCTCAGGTATGACAGACAAAGAGCTAGTAGCTTTGCGAGCCAGAGTGAGCAGGGCTAACAAAAAATTAAGCGCAACATTTCGTTTATCCACCGAAGGTAAAGATGAAAGCGGTATTAAAGGAAGAGTGTTCAGAATCGAATGATGTTTACCAACCTAAACAATCTACCTGATCCAGTCGTTAAAGCTTTGTCTTCAGACGATTACAGCTCTGGAGCTGTCAACAGCTCAGTAACAACGCTGATTGATTCTCCACAGGTCAAGATTCTGTCTAGAAAGCACAAGGAAGACATAACCATTGATGTCTCTGAGCGCGTGTGGTCGCTTCTTGGAACCTCTGTCCATAATATGTTTGAGGCTCATGCCTCTGGCAATTATCTTAGTGAAGAACGACTTTTCACCGAAGTCAAAGGATGGAAGATCAGTGGAGCTATCGACATACAGAAGAAGGAAGAAGATGGCAGCGTTACGATACTCGATTATAAATGTACGTCGGTATGGTCGATTATCTTTGGCAAGGAATCTTGGGCAAAGCAACTAAACTTTTACGCCTATCTTGTTCGCAAGTGTAAAAATTTAGACGTTAACAAATTGCAGATCGTTGCAGTGCTTCGTGATTGGAAACAATCGGAAGCTGAGTTCAAGCCGGATTACCCAAAGACCCCGATCATCGTAGTAGACGTTCCCTTATGGACAACAAGTCAGCAGGATGCTTTTGTCGAGCAGCGCGTGGACGTTCATCAGCAAGCTGAATTTGATTATTTGAATGGCAGTCCGATTAATCCTTGCACAAGCGAGGAGAGATGGGAGCGAGCCAGCAAATATGCAGTGATGAAGAAGGGTCGCAAGAGAGCAATCAAGCTGCACGATGATCAGATAGAAGCTTTAGCTCACGCGGAAACATTGGGTGAAGGGCATAGTGTAGATTTTCGACAGGGTGAATCAGTGCGCTGCGCTAAATACTGCGCGGCTGCAAAGTTCTGCCCACAATTTCAAAAGGAGTTATCGTGAACGAAACACAGGCAATAGGTACGGATCAAGCTGTGATGGGGAAAACTATCGGCATAATCCGTGGGCTGGGTGGGAAGACCAGCGTTAAAATTTCTTTCAACAGCAACGAGGTTATTTTCCATCTAGCCGTGGGTAATGACTTCAGACTTACCAATGAGCTGTTTAATCAGCTCGACACAAAAGAAATCGTGAAAATCATAGAGGGTCACATTCATGGAAGCAAGTAAAGAGTTTAAGATAGAATGGCGTAAGTTACGAAACAATATAAAAGTTCCTGAGAAGGACGCAAAAAACCCGCATTTCAAGAGTAGCTATCGGAGTTGGGAGGCAACAGAAGCAGCACTTCAAAAGGCTGGCATAGATAGCCATTTTGTCACCATTAACAACGACAATCAGGCAGGAGTAGAGTGGTGGGTCGAGATAGACGGGGAAGAGGTCAAGGTCAACACATGTCTGGTTGACAAGGCTAAGAGAGACCCACAGGCAACGGGAGGATGCTTCAGCTATGCTCTACGCTATTGCGTAGCAACTTATCTTGGATGGGGAATGCCCGATCTAGATGATGATGGCAATGACGCAACAGGCATAGAGGTCGATACTTCTTTCGATCCAGTCAAGCTGGACGCGGAAATTGCAGCAGAAAAAACCCGTCAGGCAAACCAAGCTGCTGCTAATACTGACTCGTCAGGAGTAACGATACAGCAGGAAGCTGATCTTCTCGCGGGTGTCTTCAACATGCAAGCTACTGGTGCTGGATTGCTAGAAGCTTGGACAAATCACGGCGATCAGATTAATCGTATCATGCAGCATGACGCACAACTTTATGAGAAGGTCGTACAGGCTTATCAAAAGAAAGGTCACGAAATTAAAACTAAGGAGTTAGAAAATGGAACAGCAAAATAAAAAACCTAAAGGATATCCTCAGAACACAAGCGGTGGTCTCTGGAGTCAACCAAAAACCAAACCCACTCAGCCCGATTACAAGGGGAAAATAGAGGTTACACGCGAGCAGATGGCACAGCTTATACAGATGGGTAAAAATGGCGAAGAGCCAGCCATTCAGATCGCGGCATGGACTAAGCAATCTGAAGCGGGGAAGGTATGGTTTAGCATCGGCGCGGATGTGTATGTCAGAGACGCTACTGGTCAAGCACCAATGGCTCAGGCTCCACAGCCAGCACCACCAGTTCCTGCTCCTCCTGCTCCGACAGCACCACCACCACCGTCATTCGATGACTTTAGTGCTGATGGAAATTTCTAAGGACGTTCCAATCCGCAGTAAGAAGCTCCTCTCAGCAGCGAGAGGGGCATCTTGCGTAAATTGTGGGACAAGAGACGATACTGTCGTAGCAGCCCATTACCAAGGTCTGAGAAGCCACCTGTACGGCAAAGGAAAAGGACAAAAGCCCCACGATATTTTTGTTGCTGATCTTTGTCACAAGTGTCACTCAGCCTTTGACAACTACGAGAAGGGTGAAGGGACAGGTCTACAAAAGAAAATAGACGCAAGCGAACAGTTCCAACATCTAATTCTAAAAACAATCGTGAGAAGGATTCAATCGGGGATTATTAAGTTGTGAAATTATTTTTAAATAAATTGCACGATACTCAGCAGCTAACCAAGCTGCTTTTTTTTCTGCGTGATATTTTTCCAGCTAGGGTACAGGAGATCATAGACCTTACTGCTGACATGTCATACGGAATGACCATCGAACTCAAGCCGCAAAAAACTAACCGCTCCAGACCTCAAGAAAATTACTATAGAAAATGGGTTAGAGAGTTTGGCAAGCACGTTGGTTTAACGACTAGCGAGATGCACGAAGAAATCCTTTGCCTTCACTTTGGTAGTGAAGACGCAGAGACTCCATTCGGAATTAAACGGAGACCATTACAAAGAAGCAACACAAGCAATAGAGAAGAATATACGGAGCTAATTGAGACACTGATACGAGTGTCGGCAGAGATGGACTTTAATATTCCCGAACCAAGACATGACGATGCTTGACATATGATTTATGATATGCTAACATCGGGCTTTCGGTTGGGAGTTAAGCATGAAATTAATTGGTTTAACGAAAGCTCAGAAAGCTCATGAGAACAAACAGGTATACCCGTGGACTCCAGCGAGTAAACGCTTGAAGCGGTTAGCGAAAAAAGAAGGATGGCCTCATATCCAATACTACGACAATGGATACCGCTGTGGATATCTAAAGTCACAAGGACGGAAATGGTCTCAGATAGTTATTCTAGATTATAAGAAAAAGAAAGTTGGAGATGAGATAGACGAGCTTACCAATAAGGTTAAACCTGTGTACGAAGGTAAATATGCACCTTCCACCAAGAAGATATTGAATACCAAACTATTAAAAAGGGAGGAGCGGATTTAGAAAGTAGCTTAGTGCTGACGAGTCAAGAGCAATAAAAACCACGACAAAAAAAAATAATATTTATTATCTTTTAATAACATTTCTTATCTATTAAAAAAGGAGAACGACATGAGTGAAGTAAAAAGAGGAAGAGGTAGACCACGTTTGAGTGACGATGAACGAGCAGCTAGACAGACAGAGTATAGAAAAAAGCAAATGCTTAAAAGCAAGAATGTAACCATAGGCAATCAAGGTGCAAAAATACTGTGGGATTGCGTGGTTGTTATGTCTGTCAAGATAGGAGTTAAGTTAACCATTACCCAAGTTGTAACTTTACTTCTAAACGAGTGGCTTGCAGAAAATGATCCGACAGGTGAACTAAGAAAAGATGAGCGTTACATAGATGACAAAGAAAGGGGCAAGATATGAATAATGTTGAACTTACCGAAAAAGAGTTGGTCACTTTGTTGCAGCTTGTCCGAAGCGCAAAAGATGAAGTTCACGAATCACTTGATAATCGAGATGAGGATGGGGACAGTATCCCTATAGGTAACCGTCCTGCTTATGTTTTGTCGCGGGAATTTTCTTCCCTGCAAGACTTGTTAAATAAACTTGGAGGAGCGTAGTGAGACAGGTAAAAGTAACAGTTGAATTTATCGGTAGCGAAGAAGACGGAGAAGAAGTGTTGGATATTCTTCGTCTGATTGCTGATCAGATAAGAGCTAAAAAAGAAAAGGAGAACGATGATGAGTAGAGAAACATGGGATGAAGACAAGATTGATCCGAACACTACTGCTGACAGGTTAAGAGAAAGACTCAACGCTCGCAGGAAGAAATTTCTGGTGTGGCTGAGCAGGAATCCAGATGTATGGGTTGAGTTCGCTAATCTATCTCTTATGGCTATCGGCAACGGTAGGAAGCATTATTCAGCTTGGTTGATTGCAGCAAGGATTAGATGCGACAGAGAGATTCAGTCTAGTGACGGGGAGTATAAGATAGGCAACGAAAGGATTGGTTGGCTGGCTCGGTACTTTCATCACAAGTACCCAGACCATAAAGGTTTCTACAAGACCAGACCAATGAAAGAGGAAAGAATGTTGACAGAATTAGGCAGCAGAAGTAATGTTATACCGATTCATCAAAACTCCAAAGGCTAGGGTTATTCTTTGCCCCATAGGCGCTTTAGCGGTAGCGTAGCCGAAACCGCTCTTACTTTGTAACTCCCACTCTTTCGTTGAATATTTTATTAAAACGATTATAGAAAGTAAGTTTTAAATCTTCTAAACGCTTTTGTTCTTCCTCAAGCTTGATGGTTCTCTCAACGGATGAAGACGTAAGTATCCTCTCACCAATAGCAGCAAGTCTCTTATTGATATTGCGGATACGCTTATCGGCAGACTCCATCTGCCTCTTCATCATAAGCAAAGGTCTATTCTCTCTAATGAAGTCTCCCCTTTCTGAACCTTTCAACAAGCCAGCCTGTCGATCAGCAACAAGGATATCATCTTTCCTGTCGTAGTAAGTTGACATACCTTCTCTGCCACTAGACTCATACATGAACCGTCTAAGAATAGGAATATCATTAACACTGAGATCGTCCTCAACGTAATCACCCTGCAAATAATCTGAAGCAGCCCCCGCTGTCTTACCAGTTCTTTCTACGAATCGTCCAGTGCCGCCGATAAAAGTGCCAAACAAATGATGCAGAGCGTCAGGACTTACCCAGCCAAGCGGCCCTGACCTAGACTCATCGCCACCAGT
>Ga0181420_1000534_pt1 | contig 15163 bp, 9 predicted proteins | sample 43SPOviralmetaG_FD_130145 | JGI IMG/M metagenome (GOLD analysis project Ga0181420, IMG submission 130145) | Marine viral communities from the oligotrophic San Pedro Time Series (SPOT) site, San Pedro Channel, CA, USA - 43 SPOT_SRF_2013-05-22 | ecosystem: Environmental > Aquatic > Marine > Strait... | reverse complement strand
GGACACGGCCTTGATGCGAGTGAAAGACACGAGGCACCGCGCTGCGTCGTTCAGGTTTTCCAGAGACTCCGCGCGCGACCGCTTTGTTGGAGGCAGAACCCAATCAATTTGCTCAACCAGCAAAAAGTGCAATCTATTTGTTAACGACCGGCCGGGCTCGGGGAATGTTGAGAGATCCTTTCGTACGAGTGTCACTAGGTCCTCGACCTTCGCCGCACTCGGGTGCACATAGGCGAAGTCCGCGCGTTTCTTATCTCGCACGAAGCCATAGTAGTTGAGCTGACGGGTAAAAGATTGAAAACTCCTGTAGTTAAACTCGGTAGTCAACCGCGCCTTGTCGAGGACGACGAGGGTACTGTTTTCAAAAGTAATGACGTCCGCGTGGCGCGAGACCATCTCGAATAGCTTCTGGGGGAACGCTCTGTGGGGCCCACGCTTCCGCTGTGGTTCCTTCACTTTGTGGCGGCAGCTCCCGGAAATGCTGTGAGGCGACACCGAAGAATCCTGCGATGGTGCGGGAATGTTGGCCTGTGCCAGAGCGACAGTAGAGTCCTCAAAGCGCGCCTCGAAGCGGGTCGCGAGGGCCGCCACTCTGTCATTCTTGTGGATGAGGCGCGAGACCTCGCTCTGCGCGATCCCGAAGGCGTTCGCCGCGCCCTTCTGGCTCTGGAACCACCGCCAGGCAGTGTCGCCGACGCGGCGCATCTCGACGCCGGGCTTTCGGTGGTCTTCTTGGGGCGTCGACATGGGACACCTTTTTAAATGGATAATTGTTATATTGATGAGTTAATATACTCTTTAGAATAAAAAAAATATCATTTTTTTATAAGTGCGCTGAAAATTTCTCTAGAATTCATGCGCCTCGCTAGTCTCAGACATACAGAACATCGTCTCCAGTTTTACAGTCCGGAGAAAGCTTTACTATAATGGTTTTTGTCTGTGTGTGCAATACAGGCTGCTTGTGTCGCAGACAGCTTTTCTCCGGAAATAAGGAAGCTGCCGTGCTGTTTGGGTTGAACCGCTGTGTGTGCTAGCAATTGGCTCCTATAAACACGCTGCGACGTGCCTGCGCACACTCCACTTAGCCAAAGTGCGGGTATTTAAATAAAATAATCATTTTTTAATATTATTTTCTAACTTGTTTAGCGTAGTTAAAATTAAAAACAATAATTTGAAATTTGTAATGATCCAACATCTGCTAATCTTTGTTTTAACATTTCACTAAGAGAAATTTTACTATCTCCATCATCAAAATCAGAAAAAAATTTATTTACTTTTTGTCCTGCACCGCTACCACACAAACTATCGGATTTAGAAAACTCAAATGCTGTATGATGTTCTAAGTCTGATGGGCCGGATACTGTATTAAAATACTGTTTTAATTCAGATTTAGTTATATATCCATTAGAATTCTTATTAGTCATAAACCATCTTTTCAAAAATACATAAGCGTTCCAGTGATCTAAACCAGATCGTCCTAATAAATTATCAACATAAGTTTTAATTTTCTCTCTATCTTCAGAATTTATCTTATCTTCTGTAAATATAATTTTATCGTTTAGATTTAAAGAATCATCCTCGTACTGAAATATACTTTTTAGAATTCGTGCAACTATCATAGCATATTCTTCTTTATTATCATATTCCGCTGTTTCTCCTATGTTTATAAAAAACAGAGATGCATTTTCTAAATATCTTATCGCATTATCTTTATTTGTTGTATATTCCAAATTTAGAGAAGAAGTATCTTGAGTTATTTCTTCTTCATAACAATATTTTACATTTGAACTTGATAAAATAGATTTAGCTCTCTTTAACAATTCCGGATTTTTCGATTCTAATTTAAGAACAATCTCCGCAATTTGCTGAAATAATACTTTATCTTTAGGCAAGTTAGATAAATCATTTACAGCCCAAGTATCTTTTGGATTAAAAATATATCCAATTTGATCATTTGACGATGGATCTTTGGTAAAATCATCTATACTATCAATATTGTATCTTATACATTGCTTGTCATCACTATTATATTTCCATAAATTACAATTTGTATCATCTTCACAACTTCTTTTACAATGACTGAAATCATTCACTGAATTGGTAGTCGTACTACCGGCAGTAGAACTAGTGACATATCCATTTACCATTTCGCTATCTTTCCATGGTACAGTATTTTTCATTCCAAAAGGTCTTTTAAGTAATAAGAAGAATTCTGCAAAACGTAAGAAATCATACCTCATTTCTTGATATTTTGCATTCGCAGAGGAGGGCGGAATCGTTTCTTCTGGTGTCGTTGTAATATAAGATCGTTTAAAATCTACATTTGTATCAGTATTAATTTTAAACGAAATTAATAAACCAAAAACAATTATAAATATCACTACACTTGCGAAAACAAATATCATTATTAGTATAAAATATATAAATTTAAAAAAGAATAATATTAAGTTTTTGTTCACGCATATACAGATTAAGAATTCATACAATGTCATCACACTTTTAACAAAAGCATCCGCAAAAATTGATGTATTTTTTATTGAACCTTTTAAATAAAAAGATATAAAAATGAACAATATTATGATGAAAAGAAGAAACTTACTAAAACAATAATTGTAACAAAAAACAATTGAAATATAAATGAGTACTATTATCAAAAAAAATACTTCCTCCTTAATGAAACTACCACCATCTAATACATTTGAAGAACGTAAGCGACGTAATACAATTTGTTTTCAACCTGATTACACTCCATGTGATTTAAGAGTTCAGGTAGGTTATGGAGTATGGCCCAAATATCCATATCCAATAAAAGAAAATGACGTGATACTTGTACCTGCTTTATTTCTTGATATATTTGAAAATATAAATACTGCATATGATGAATTAATGAATGAAATGAATTATGATGACTTTTGTGCATGGCATGGCAATAATACATTAGATGGAACTCATTGGATAATGAATGATCGTTCTACATGCAAAGATAAAAGTATACTATTTCATAAAGTAGTTGATAGAATTGCAAATTATTTTAATATGGATATTCATGCAACTCGTTTCAATTTATATGAAAAAGGAGATGAATGGAAACCATATCATTTTGACGCAGCAGGAATAAATCCTGAGAAAGCAAAAAAACAAAATATAACAATAGGGGTCTCATTTGGTGCAGAGAGAAGTATTGCATTTCAACATGCTAAAAACGGTACAACAACTGAATTTGTGTTACAAAATAGTATGTGTTATGGATTTGGAAAAAAAGTAAATACAACATGGCGTCATGGTGTTCCTCCTAAATTAAATGAGTCAAAAGGCAGAATAAGTATAATTTGCTGGGGATTTTGTAACCAAAATGAAACATAAAAAAAATTTTGTTAAAAATCAATTAAAACTATAAATTCTTCTGCAGCTTTTTCCGGACTTAGAACCCGGCACATTATTGTGGTGGCATTACTTTGTTTGTTTTTTTTGTTTGTTTTTTATTTTTGTTTTTGTTTTTGTTTTTGTTTGTTTTTACTGTATATCCATCATAAATATCTAATTACATACTTTTGGTACACTAATTGTATATTTAATATAGCGATTACGAATATATTTTTGAGAACGAATAATAGATTTCGTTGTCTTAGAAAATCGATTTAAATTTCTGGGATATTTCTTTGAATTTGTAATTTTCGGAGAACCGTATATCAAATATTGTTTCATATTATTTTTAATATTTTCATTTCGTAATATTTGTAGTAGTAAAACAAATATATAATCATTTTTTTTTTATTTTTATTTCATTTTACATTAGATATTCATTATCTACTCTGTGTTCGTCATATGATTAATACTTTTATATTCCTTTTATACGATTCACAATCTATGAATTATAAACTCAGAACTATGCCTAAAGAGGTTGTATTCAATATGGACTCTTCGTCTCCTCTGTGCCGTATAGTTCTTGTAGTGTCAAGATTAGTCGCCGTACGGCGTGATTCGGGATCAGCGTGATATTATCGAGAGGTTCATTCGTCGTCGGCGAGGTGCGTGCTCCGGTGGAGAACCATCCGGTGATGGCCTTGCGCTCGTATGTATGGCCGTCGCCGATGCATATCACAGGATCGTTCATAATTTCGCAGGTAATAATGCAACACATGTCATCTCGCACCTTCTCTCTACTATTTTCGAGTAATTTAGTCTCGAGTATAGATTCGTGAGTAGCGACGTCGTGTAGCCCATACGGTGTCACTAGCTCATTCTGGTTTCCGATTGCGTTTGCCACATTGAGTACTGACAAGCAAACTGCGGGCGTGACACCAATCTCGACTAGGTCGGTCTGTTTTAGATATGGTAAAACGTCATCATCGATCTGCTGAGCTTGGAACGTCGGAAAAAATCGCATTTCTCCAAGGTACTGTAGTATGGCAGCGACAAGCGTATAGCCTTCCGGCACCTGCGCCATCTTCGATTCGTCGCGGTTCGGATCGAGACTGACATGACACATCGCTTCTGAAACAACGAAATTCAATGACGCGACTACGGGCGCAGCACTCTTGAGCGGCGGGAAGTCGTGATCGTAGACCTCGTCAATTGCGAGGGCGGGGGTATTCTCGTGCTCTCTCAGAGCCTGCTCGCGAGCCTTGACATCTGCCTCGACCGTCATCTCCGCGAGCGCGGCGGACGCGGCGTCTCGGCGCGTCGCGGATATGACCTCGCCGATGAAAGCAGAGATCACAGCCGCCGCCGCTTCATCACGATCTTTCGACAGCGCACTCTCCTCTGCGCACTCGGCGCGTTGTATTGGTATTTGTGTCGTTACAGGCGCCACAACGGTGGTAAGCACCGTTGTATCAGGGTCGTGGCCGTCGCGGACACTGACGCCAGGGATACGTGGTGCTAGCGCCGACATAGACACGAAGCCGATGGCCTTTAAATCTAGCGGGCGGTCGTACTTGGACTCGTAGATCGCAGGTAAATTCTTCGCAAATAAGTGTCCGCCGTTTTCTTCAATGACTACAATAATCTCGGCAAAAACCTTTAAGGCCTTTGAGTTTGCGACGTTGGGTTTAACCACAGGTGTCATCCCTGCCCGCAGAATACAGACGACGTCTGTGGCTTTCCACTGATGTGTACCCCTACTTCTGTTTTTATAATCCTCCACAATTTTAAATTCGCACCTATCTCCTTGCATGAGATAGAGATAAGGGGCATCCTTCTCACTCACAAACACTTCGATGTCTGTATGGTCCACCTCTATGAATCCGTAGGCGCCTCGTACCCGTAAGTTTTTGAAGAATTTAACGGTGCCCTGGAAGATAGTGTCGGGCGGAGGTGAAGACTTGAAGTTAATTTGTGACTGCTGCGCGTCATGATCGAGGGTGATGATCCACTTGTTCCGGTGCGACAGGTGCGTAAATTTCAAACCCGAGTTCTTGACGTTTTGCAGTAATTTCAGAGCTCCTCCTTTGGGCACCTCGAGACCGGCACACGCGGGGCTCTTATAAAACTCAGCAAGCTGCTGGGCCTGGATGCTGCCGCCGCGCATGGCGATGTAGCCCCGGAGAGCGTTCGTTAATGCGGGAGCGATATCCATAGCGTTCGCTATCGCGGTCTTCGTTCTATCGGCGGCAAGACGTCGTTTTCTCCATACGCTGTCTTCGTTCTCGCGACGTTGAGAAGGCTCCCAGGCCGGCGCCTGGGCTTGTAATGCTCCAAATGCCCGGTGCGGCGTCGTCGCCGCGCTCGGGTCGCGGTAGGGGCCCATTCCATTGTTGACGTTAAGGTCGACGGCGAATAAGGGCATCTTCTTTTATAATTTAATCTAAAATGATTTTAAGTTTCGTAAAACTGGTATGAATGATTATTTAGATTAGGAATTTAATCATTTTTATTGTATTGTATTGTATAAACAAAAGTAATAATTTATCAGTTAAATAAAAAAATTTCCCTCTGCTGCTTTAAAATTCCGGACTTGGGACCCGACAAAGTATATCCCTTAATATACGATGGTAGCATTACAATTTTTTATTTTTTGTTTGTTTTTGTTTGTTTTTGTTTGTTTTTGTTTGTTTTTGTTTGTTTTTGTTTGTTTTTTTTGTTTTTGTTTTTTGATTTTTTTGATATACTATAATTCCATAGATATTTTGAATTCTTCAAATGAATATATAGGTATATTTAAAGATTTTGCTTTTGTTATTTTAGTTGAAATTTTAGATTTATCTTTTGTAACAACCGCAAATGTTTTTGAAGATACACTCGATCCAATAATACCATCATGTTTTTCAATCAACTTTTGAATTTCCGGATCTTTACCTCCGGTAAAAACAATTGATTTACCGGACAATCTACCATTTACTACATTTGTATTTGTAGAATTTGTATTTCTATCAATATTAATATTTAAATCATTTGCAAATAATTTAAATTTATCAATACCTTCTGCAAATTGTGTTGCAGTTTTATTAGAGAAACCAGGTACTTTAATTATTAAATTAATATATTCGTCTTCACTAAGATTTTGTAAAAGTATATCTGGATATATTTTTAATATTTCGTTAACTTTTCTTTCTCCAATACCTCTACCAAAGATGGCAGATAATCCCATTAATTTTGCTAAAGATATAGATTTAAATCCGTCTTTTTTAACATCATTTAGACTATTAAATATTTTCGAAGCACTTTTTTCTTTAAAAGTGTCGATATTTAATATATCTTCATAAGTCATATCAATTATTTGTGGTATTGTTTTGAATCCCGCATTTGCAAATTTTTTTAAAGTTCCAGCTTTCAAACCATCAATATTTAATCCACTGAAGAATGCCAATGCAAGTTTTGCACGTGTATCATCATTCTCACCAACATATATATCAACATTAGTTGATGTCCATTCATAATTCGTATCAGGCATATTCGGTTTATCTGCAGGTGTAATTATTTTCTCTATGTATGGAATTACATCTCCGCGTCTAACAATTTCTATTACACATCCTTTGCCTATCATATTTGATTTGATAAATTTGGCATTTTGACCAGAAATATTTTTAATAGTAACTCCACCAATATTTACAGGCTTAACTTGTACTACCGGTTTTAGTAAACCATGTTTGGAAGCATTCCAATTGATATTTACAACTTCTGAAATAGCAGATTGATCATCTAATATCATTTTAAAAGCAACCGAATGTTTTGGGTTATCTTTTGTTCTGGGAACAATCTCATCGTTGGTAATAATAATTCCGTCAATCATATATTCCGAAGATTTTCTCCAATCTATTAATAATTCGGATGCGTAATCTAAAGTAACATTTTTGAGAATATTATAACGAACTGTTGGAAATCCGAACGTATTATCAGATGTAGATAATTGTAATGATGGAATCAAATTAGGTTCAATAAGTTCATAAACAACAAAATCTACATATTTCATATAATTTTGTTTAATTGTCTTTGAGTTTACTAAACCACTTACAAAGTTCCTTGCATTAGAATTTTCAGATAAATGTTCATCAAAAACTTTTTTTTTAATTATTAATTCTCCGCGTAAGACAATTTCATTTTCAAGTTGAGTATTATCAAACTCATTTATGTTTTTGATGTGAGGAATTAATTTAGAAATATTTTGACCAATTTCTCCATTTCCTCTAGAATATAATGTTTTGTTTGTAGATGATATAACTAATAATGCAGATACTCCATCTAATTTCTCGGAAATTACATAAGGACCTTTATATTTTAATAACCATTTAGAAAGGGTTTCTTTTTTAACTTTATTCATCGAAGGCATATAGAAAGGTAATTGTACTTTTTTTGCTCCTTTAACAGGAGCACCTATTTCTTTCAAAACGGGATGATCTGGAAGAATATTTTCTAAATGATCTCTTAAAATATCAAATTCATCATCTTTCATGATTGGAACAGAATTATAATAAGCATCACTTGCTCTTCTAATTAATTTTATCAAATCTCCTGTTTCCATATCTTTGTAATTTTTATTAAATTCGGTTCCTTCATATTTAACCTTTTTTGTACCAATCTTTTGCAAATTTGTTTTAGGATTTGTATTTTCAGGAGTTTCTGAATTTTCAGGAGTTTCTGAATTTTCAGGAGTTTCTGAATTTTCTTGAGTTTCTGAACTTTCTTCAGTAGTTTCTTTTGGAACAATTGCAATTCCACTTGTCCTTTCGAATGGTTCTTTATACTCTAAATTCAAAAAATCGAATATATCTTTTTCAGAAGCAAAATATTTATCTTCTAATTTATTAGAAGATAAATTTTTTAATCCATGTTCGCTTAATGAATAACCCATATCTAATGCATGTTGACGCATAACTACATTAAATGCTTTAGATCCTGTGAAATATAATATTGCAAAAGCATATTGATTTTTAGAACTGTTCAAAAAATCAATTCTTCTTGGTATTTTATTTTCTAATTTTCCAATTACTAAACTTTTACTTGGTCCACTTGCTAGCACTTCAATAATAATATTCAAATTTATAAGTTCATCTATAAAATTTGTGTAATCTTCATTATTATCAGATGTTAATATAACATCTATATCGCCTGAGTTTTTCAAGCCTCGACGATAACTTCCAACAATTTCAAATTTCAAATTTTTGTATTTATTTGCAATATTTGCAAATACTGTATTATATGTATCAATCTCTTCTTTAGGAATTCTTTTTTGAATAGAATCAAGATATTGTAATCCAATCTTTTGTTTATCATTTAAAAGATCATTTTGTTTTTCTTTTAATTCATCTAAAGAAGAAACTTTTGTAGATAACTCATTTGCTTTTACAGGGCCAATCCCGTATATTTCATTTAGTTGATTAATCAAACTATTTTCTTCTTTTTCAATAATTTCTAACTTTCCATCATTTACAAAAGTTGTTAATTTATTTAATATTCCCTTTTTTGAATCCTTACCAATTCCTTTCATTCCTTTGATTTGATTTACGTCAGTAATATCGATGGTAAGAGTACTAATTAAATCGGAAGCATTCTTATAAGCTTTTGATCGAAAATTTTCACCTTTATTTTTATAAATTTTTTCTAACTTATTGAGAACTGTTATAAATTCATCATTCCATATCTTAGTTTGTTGTTTGTCACTCATTTTTGAAGTTATTTAAATACTATTGTAATGTATTATTTTATAATTATAGATTATGATTTAAATCATTTTTTTCAATTTTATTTTATGATTACAACAAACATATTAATTTCTCGCACAAAACAGTATAAAGAGATAATTATATATTGATATAAGGAATAAAAAACGGTATGCTCCGTTTTGTTTACCATAAACATTAACTTGTTGGTAAACAAAGAATAATTAGTTCTGAAAAATAGAACTACAAAATCCTTCACTTGACATTTAATAATCATTAAATAGTGTTGTCATATAGAAATGGAAAATACAAAGAAAGAAGCGGAAGATAGTATTAATAAATACAATTATAAATTTATAAAAACCTTATTTTATACTTGGCGTAAGTATATTAAGTTTAGACTTAATTATAAATATAAATTATATGGTAGGATTTCTGCTCTAGATGTAGAAGCAGTTAAAAAAATGGTTCGGAAAGATAGAGGCAATCGATTCACATTATTAGAACATACCTTACCTGTATTATTTGAATTTACAGGACGTACAAATTATCGTAGATTTTCTGTATTCAACGAATTAACTCACGGATATTTTTTGACCGAAACTGGTTCTTATTATTATGCAAATTTTTATGAGGATGCAAATAGTAACACTCCGGATACTATATCTTTTCATAAAAATTGCATTGTTAATTCTTATAGAGATATATATAATGACGATAATAAAGATTATGACTATGAATGTAGTAAATATAAAGATAGAATAGAACGCAAAGAGAAACAAACTTTAAGAATATTACGTTTTTTATTAAAACAAGGATGTAATCCAAATAATGTAATATTCATAAAAAATTTAATTTTTAAACATAAATATCATTGTAAAACTTTTTTTCTTAAAATACTCGAAATGTGTTATAATTATGGGTTGGATGAAAATATTTTATTAGATATTCTTAAAACAACCGAACTTCGTTTCAATTCTATAAATACATTATACTATATTAGACCGGTATTACTAGATATTCACAAAAATAGACTATCCGTAGATGATACTGTTCATTTATGTATTGGGTGGGCTACAAAAAAAAATTTTTTATATACACTCATGAATTATGGAAAAGGAGATTTAGATATATTAAATGATGATGTCATTGGGGTTATTACATCTTTTATATATTTTGTATGACATCCTCCCCCCTTATTAAAGTACGGGGCATTCTTAGATATTTTTCTACTAAAGCAGCAGAGGGAAATTTTATAAAAATGATTATTTTTTTACTTTAAATTTGATAAACTTGTTAACAGAAATAAAGTTAAAATGTCATTCACAAGTAATGACACGATTAAAAAATTAGAAAAATTATTGCCGGAAAGTATTAATAATAAATCATTACCGAAAGACGTACTAGTTATTATAGATGAATATATTCCTAAATTAAATAATGAAAATATTCATCAAGCTGTAAAAGATTATTTGTCAGATGATAAAGATCGAAAACAACAAGTAATTAATAAATACGGACCAATAAATAATTGGGATGTGTCTCAAGTGACAAATATGAATTGTATGTTTTCTCATGCATATTATTTTAACCAACCTCTTAATAATTGGAATGTATCTAATGTAACAAGTATGAAATATATGTTTTCTTATGCATATAATTTCAATCAACCTCTTAATAATTGGAACGTGTCTCAAGTAACAAGTATGAAAGCTATGTTTCAAAAGACTGATTTTACCCAATCATTAAATAATTGGAATGTAAATAATGTTACAAATATGGCATACATGTTTCATGGTGCAGAAGCATTCAATCAACCTCTAAATGATTGGAATGTATCGAATGTAACAAATATGAAAGAAATGTTTGCATCTGCAAAATCTTTCGATCAACCTCTTAACAATTGGAATGTATCCAATGTTACAAATATGCAAAGTATGTTTAGTTGTGCTTTTTCATTCAATCAAGATATTAACAATTGGGATGTTTCAAATGTAATAGAAATGAATGGTATGTTTATGGATGCAAAAAAGTTCAATCAACCTCTCAACAATTGGGATGTATCTAACGTATCCAATATGAAAGGTATGTTTTATTGCGCAGGATCATTTAATCAACCTCTCAATAATTGGAATATATCGAATGTAAAAAATATGAGTTATATGTTTGAAGATGCCAAAAATTTTAATCAGCCTCTCAATAATTGGGATGTATCTAAAGTATCCAATATGAAAGAGATGTTTTATGGTACAATGCAATTCAATCAACCTCTCAATAATTGGAATGTATCAGATAATTAGAAAAAGAAAAACAATAAAAACAATAAAAAACAATAAAAATAAAAAAAACGAAAAATAAAGAAAAAAGTAATGCTACCACGTTTATAAATAATGTGCCGGGTCCCAAGTCCGGAATTTTAAAGCTGCAGAAGGATTTTTTTTATACTTAATCTACCGTGTCCCTTCATCTAAATAGTAACCCGTACCACGAGACCCAGTACCGAAATAGTAGCCTTTTTTGCGTCCATCGTAGGTAGCATTATGCATGAATTTTTCTACAGAATACCTTCGGTCTAAGATATTTTTAGGTAACTGTTTTTTGAAACTAAAATATTCTAATTTACAAAAGTAATCTATAATTAAGATGCAAATACATATAAATAGAATAAATTTCAAAACAATTTCAATAGCACATACGTTGTTTGACATTTTTATATTATTATATAAAAGCAATATTATTTATTAATAAATAGAAATGATTTGGTATTATAAATACAAGCCAACTAGTTTAGCAGATATATGTTGTAATAAATCAGTAGTTAAAAATTTGATAGATATGATAAATAATAAAAGTTTTACTCATTTTATATTGAGTGGAGAAACTGGTTCTGGAAAAAGAACTCTAATTAAAGCATTTCTTAATGAAATTTCAGCAACTGATCAAAATGTTATGTGGTTAAATCATTTATCATATAAAACAATTGAGTCTAAAGAAAAATTAAATTCTTTTATAAATTCAAAAACGGATGCTTATCAAAAATGGATTATTATTGAAAATTTACATAAAATGTCTATTCAATTCTTGAATGTTTTGTATTATTTATTAAGGAAAAACAATATAATTATTTGTATTTTAGGAGACAATTCTATTGATCTATCATCTTGGACAATAAAATTTGAAATGAATAGTCCAAGTTATTCAGAATTAATTGAAATATCAAAAAATATTTTAAAACGAGAAGGTTTAAAATATGATGAAAAAATTATTGATAAATTTATCAATACATCTCAATATAAATTGTATACGTTTTTGTATTTTTTAGAAGTTTATCATAAGATTAATAAAGATATATCAATATTTTCAAAAACTCCATTAAATTATGAACTTTTATTGTTTGGAAACGATTTAAAATTAAAATTATTAGAGTTAAAACGTTTAGAACTAATAGGATATTCACACTTAGATATTGCAACAGAATTATTTCAAATAACTTCATTAAATATAGATGAAAATCTTATAGAATTTGCCATAGAAGTTGGTGACGGAATTGATCATCTAAACAAATTTGAACATGATAATTATTATTTATATTCAACTATTGTAAGATTACATAAAATTAATAAAAAATTTAATATTCCAAAAGATTATCTAAATATGTAAAATAATAAGTTAAAAAAATGAATATTTTTGAAGTTTAAATGAAATTATTTAAAATTCAGTATAACAAATTATCTATTTATAATGAACACAGAATCATCAGAAACAAACACTTTTGATAGTGAAGATTTACAATTATTGCGATGTCCAATTAGTCTGACATTATTTTACGATCCAGTAATTGCAGAAGATAGTTACACGTATGAGAGACATTATATTGAAAATCATTTCAAAATAAAACAAACATCTCCAATGACAAACGAATCTATTGGAACTAATCTGATTACAAATCTGATTCTTAAACAAATACTTCAAAATAAATTAAAAAAGAATTCTAATTTAAAAAAAGAATTTGAAAAAATACATAAAGAACAGATTTCAAGAAAGAATAATCAAAAATTACGTGAAGAATTGTTAATTGCATCATCAAGTGGTAATTTAGATACGGTTCGTAAGTTGTTAGATAATGGTATAGATGTTCATCTAGAAAATGGAGATGATGAATCAGCGCTATTTATAGCTTGTAGCAATGGTCATGTTGAAGTAGTACAATTATTATTAGACTATGATGCAGACACTAAGTTTATAGTCGTAAACGGCACTACACCTTTATCCATTTCCTGCGAGAAAGGTCATATCAACGTGGTGCGGTTGTTGCTAGAGAAAGATGCAGATTTCGAACTGACTGATATACAAGGTCGGACTCCGCTATACCTTGCATGCATGAAAGGTTATGTCCAAATATTGATACTTTTGCTACAAAAAGTTAATATGACCGATCATCTATCCATTATTAATCTGTCGGATGTATACAACAATACGCCGCTATGGATCGCCTGCTTTAAAGGCCACGTCGACGCGGCGCGACTGCTGCTGGATAACGGCGCGGATGTCAATATGGCGAATGAGGAAGGTTATACGCCGCTGTACGTCGCCTGCTCGAAAGGCCATACCGATGTGGTGCAGCTGCTGCTCGAGAAAGACGCGAGAATCGACCAGGAGACTAACTATGGTAGAACGCCGCTATGGATGGCCTGCTGTAATGACTGCGTCGACGCGGTACGAATGTTGTTAGATAGAGGCGCGAATGTCAATCGGACGAACAATAGCGGTGCGACACCGCTTTACATCTCTTGCGAGAATGGCAACATCAACACAACAAAATTGTTGCTAAACAAAGACGCGGATATCAATTTAGCAAACCAAAACGGTTTTACTCCGCTGCACATCGCTTGCGAGAAAGGTCATTTCCACACAGCGCAGTTGCTGCTGGAGAAAGGTGCGAATATCAATCTAGAAAATAATATGGGAAAATTTCCATTATGGATTGCCTGCTTTCAGGGCCACGTCAAAGTGGTGCGGCTGCTGCTGGACAACGGTGCGGAGGTCAACAATGTGAACAATAGCGGTGCGACACCGCTTTACATCTCTTGCGAGAATGGCAACATCGACACAACAAAATTGCTGCTAAACAAAGACGCGGATGTCAATTTCGCAAACCAAAACGGTTTTACGCCACTTCACATTTCTTGCAAGTTGGGCCACTTAAATGTGATACGTATGCTGTTGGAACACTGCGCAAATATCAATATGGCGAATGAGGACGGTTTTACTCCGCTGCACATCGCTTGCGAGAAAGGTCAATACCACACAGCGCAGTTGCTGCTGGGGAACGGTGCAAATATCACTCTAGAAAATAATATGGGGGAATTTCCATTATGGATTGCCTGCTTTCAGGGCCACATCAACGTGGTGCGGCTGTTGCTAGACAACGGCGCGGAGGTCGATCGGACGATGGAGGACGGCGCGACGCCGCTGTACGTCGCCTGCAAATTTGGTCACGTTGACATGGTGAGATTGTTGCTGAACAATGGCGCGGATGTCACTATGGCGAATTTCAATGGAGATACTCCAATAGATGTTGCCAGTCAAAATGGATATGATAGAATAATAGGTTTGTTAGAAAGGCCTAGCGCAAAGAATTATATATCCAAAATTTATTGATATTTAAATTAATCGATATTTATAGTCTAAAATTGTATTCATGTTACGGATACATTTTTAATAATTAAAAAAAAACAAAAAAAACTTAAAAAAAACTTTAAAAACTAAAAAACAAAAAACAAAAAAGTAATGCTACCACATTAATATTATAAAATAATGTGTCGGGTCCCAAGTCCGGAATATTTAAAGCTGCAGAGGGTTTTTTTATTTATCTATTATAGATAAAAAACGAATACATAATGTTTAATTAAGAGGTAAATTATGAATAGATGTTGCCAGTCAAAATGGATATGATATAATAATAGGTTTGTTAAAAAGATTTGTTAGAATGGATAAAAAAATAAACTAAAAAAAAACTAAAAAGAATATAAAAATGATTAATTATTTGATTTACACTCAAAAAT
>Ga0181420_1000533_pt1 | contig 15165 bp, 10 predicted proteins | sample 43SPOviralmetaG_FD_130145 | JGI IMG/M metagenome (GOLD analysis project Ga0181420, IMG submission 130145) | Marine viral communities from the oligotrophic San Pedro Time Series (SPOT) site, San Pedro Channel, CA, USA - 43 SPOT_SRF_2013-05-22 | ecosystem: Environmental > Aquatic > Marine > Strait... | reverse complement strand
TTAGCACCTTTAGGAGCATCAGTAAAGTTAATACTATCTTTAACTATTTGATAATTACCAAGATACTTAGTAACTGTAGCATTTGCACTATGAGCAACAATATCTGAATTAAGTTGACCCCTCTTGACAAGCATTTGATTTGTAGATCCAATACCAACGGTATCAATCTTCATAAACTCAGTACCAACTTTAATAACATCACCAGAGTAAAGTGAAGATATACCCACTAAAGTTATAAAATCGGTTGTTGTTAGAACAGGGAAAGATAATTTAGTATTAATTGGAGACTGAATAACAGGACTCTGAAGATTATTATCAAGAGTAACCATCATCTTAGAATTCAAATCATGTGCTGTAAATGCATGTGTACTTCCAACACCAACTGCATTTATGTCCAATACCGTAGGAACAACTTGAAGTGCCTCAGTGGCAGTACCAGCAACTCTAAACTTATTCTCAGCAATCTTAACAGCATAAACTGTTGATGGAAGTTTGGTAGTAGTTCCAAAACCTACAACTGATGTCTGAGCAATACCGATACTCATTGTTGTACCAGCACCAGTTGGTGTATATGTAATCTTCTCACCAGTAGTAAAGAAATGATTATCAACTACGAAAGTATTATCTGTAACATCAACAACTGCAGGATTGGAAGAATCAAACACCTTATGGAATATAGGATCTTCTGTATGTTTTAAATCAAAGGAGAACTTAATATCATTTTCTGTTCCAGTATAAGAAGCTTCTGTAGCCTTAAATCTACTATTAGAGAAGGTTACAATTCCAGAAACACCACCACCAGTCTCAGTTAGATTTGTCTGATATACCTTAGTAGTAATTGCTGTATTTGTAGGAGGAGTAAGTCTTAATTCCAAATCTCCACCAGAAACTGTAGAATATCCAACTCCAACAGTTCCAATACCAGTACCACTACCAATAGAAGCATCATTATCAAAATAACCAAACTCGGAATATGATGGTGTAATTCCATCATGTATCATCGTTACTTGAGTAACAGCTCTCTTATTATTAGTAGTATCGTTAATTTCTATTAAACAATCTGCTGCCTGATAACTATTAGAACCAAAACCACTAATACGTGTTGGTTGTGGATTTGATGTTGCAGCAATATTCGTAGTAGTTGTTAATATCTGAGAAAGAGAAACCATAGTACTACCAATACCAGTAGCAGTACTCTCTATAGATGTCTGATGAATTCTCATCGTGACACCAACTCCAGCAGAAGGTGTGAAGTATACACTAGCAATACCAGCTCTAACATCACCACCAAATGTACCAAGTCCTACACTAGGAGAATTAGTTTCATCTGCACCCTGATTAACCATTTGAGCATAATCAATCATATAAACTTCAGAACCATGTTGCATAACAACTAATTCATTAAGTTGACTTCTCTTTACACCTGTTACACTTCCATCTAACTCATCAGTTTGAACTAGAAGTTTTGCAGTTGTTGTTCCTCCAGCAGTACCCAAACCAACAACCTGAACAGGGTGTTGACCACTAGCTGAAACACCAGCAGCACTAGAAATAACATTATATCCACTACCAATTGATGTAGAACCAATACCAGTAGCATCTGTATCAATAAATTCTTGTACAGCAAATATTCTTAAAGCATAATTATTAACTTTATACTTAGATGGTACGAATCTTAAAGTACCCTCTGTACCAAAAATACTAAAATCAAATGTTCCAAGGTCAATTTGAGTCTCTACTCTACCAAAAGGCATTATATAACCTTGTGAACCATCATGAATTACATTAATTTGTATAATTTCCTTTTCGCCAGGGAATCTTCTATCAAATATAAGAGCATAATATTTCGCACTCCTTACTTCTGTTAGATCAAAATCGGCAATATCAGAATATGCAGTTGCCCTTGGAAGATCATTAAACTGATCACTAACACTATCAATAGAAACAGCTCTATTTGTATCTGATTTAATATAATCTGTAAGAATTCTATTTTCAAAATAAACCGCATCAGAAGCTGTTGTTTTAGCATCAATTACCTTAGCATTCTCTGAAACTAAGTCAAAATCATACTTTTTATGAAGAGATTCATCTTCACTTATTAAATCAGTAAGAGTTACAGCAACTGCAGAAGAAACACCAACATTAGCGGTTCTTCTTCCCTTAGAATCAGTTCCAGCAAAGGAAACGATACTAACATCCGCAAAATTCTTAAATCCTACTACATGCGTAAGACTATTAACAGGGTCTCTCCAAGTTTCGTGGTCAATTACACTTCCTAATGAATATGAGAATGTCTGATAATAATCACTATCTTGAATCTTTTGAAGTTCATCATTCAATTTACCAGTATCTTTCTGCCATCCAGTCCTTACTGTTGAATTTGATTCAATATTAAATCTAGACTTAAATGAATTTGTTTGTTCTATTTTAGCAACAGACTTAGAAGATTTTCCAGTAAGTGTCTCGCCAATTTCGAAATTATCTAATGATAGAACTTTCAGATACTTATTAGTATCATTCCAAGTAACTACAACACCAGTTTTATCACCAGTACTAACAGTTTCACCCTCAGCAAATTCATTTGTTTTGACTTTAATCTCAAATTTAGGAATATCTAACCAAGGAATAACTCTACCAGAAGATGATGGACCACTGAAGATGCCAGGACTTGTTACTGTAGTATCTAACTTATAAGTTACAGAAGCATTTCCTCCGCCTGGGTTTGTATTGACTCCAGTAACTATAAATGGTTCATAATTGTAATCGGATGAATTATAACCACTTCCAGTAGAACCAATACCAATATTTTCTACATATATTTCCTGTCCAAGAGTGAATGGATAATTTGCTTCAGTAAAGGTGCCAGGTAGAGTTAAAGCAACGTCATTTGTTCCACTTGTATAAGTAAGATTTTTTATCGAAACTCCATTACTATTATTAATAGTTACAATTTTTGGAGATGTGTCATAAAGAGTATTAGTATTTGTGAGAACATCAACCTTAGATACTGTTGTACCTTGAAGATATGCTCTGGTTATAACTTCTTCTTTTATTTCATTAGTAACTCTATCAATAATCTTTATAGTTGGTGGTTCAACATAATTTCTACCAGCAGAAGTAATACCAATGTTTTCAATAGTAGAAAGTCTATCTAATCTAAGAATCTGTGGCAATTGAACATTAGGTCTGATAGTTCTATCAGCAGAGTAATCAAAACCAATATTCTTAATGGTATATGATCTTAATGTACCTACATCAGTACTGTTTAATTTAATTAATCCACCAACACCAGCAGTTGAACCAATAGATGTTACAACAGGGATATCATTATATTTTTTACCTTTAGAATATATGAGAATCTTATTAATAGGACCATCAGTAGTTGTAGAATTAGTCTCATATTCTAAAGTTACTGCTTCCTTCTGCGTATATGTATCTCTTTCTGGTTCAGAGAGCATATTGAAAGAGAAAGTAGTACTTCCAATACCAGTTACTTTAAATTGTCCATTATAAGGACTATCTTTTACCTTTAAACTTGAATAATTAATGACATCATCATCAGTAATTGGATTTCTCTTTTCATCAGCATCAATATTAAGATTAACAGGGGTCAGTTTATAGAATAATTCTGAAGGACTATTTCCAGTTAACGAAAGATTAACCTTTGCATCGGTACTAACACCAACAGTTCCTACACCAACAACTTGGAATCCAGTATCTTTAAAGTTTGCATAATATGGATTTGTGAAATTAGTATCCTTATAGAAGTTAAAATCAAATACTTGTCTTTTAGTCCCAGAAATTGTTTTTCCGAGTGAAGAATCAGATACATCAAATCCAACATTATATCCACGAATTAAATTTAATCTTGGATTAATTGCAGCAATTTTATGACCAGAACCAGTTGAAGTTAATTCAATTATTTGAGGTATAAGTTTAGTTGCTCTATAATATGTTTCTGCTAATCTAAATGTATCTTTGTCTACTCTATAAACAAAATAAGTATCATTATTGATCAGTGGATTGGCTGCTGAAGTTGTAGTATAAAGAAGTTTATCACCTGTGTTATATCCGTGATTGGGAATATTAATTGTATTTGTTACAATATTAACAGAAGAACCACCAAACGATTTTGGATTAACAACTGTTCTCTTACTAGCATCATTATATTCAACATTGTAAGTAGTCGTAATGCCTGGAGTTACCTTAACATGTACTTGATCACCCAAATGCAAATTATGGTCTTTTTTACATACAACAGTTCCAACTACTTTTTCAATATCTCCAGTAATTTGTGTTTTTGTTGGTTTTAAACTATGTTTTACGCCAGTACCAATTCCAACAAAATATAATCTATATGCAGTTGAACCAATACCAGTTACAACTCCACCAGTACCAATACCAAGAGCATTAGTTGACAATCCTACCAAATCTTTACTTTGATTTATAGCATATACTGGACTATTATTAGGAAGACTAAAGGTTGAAATACCATTATAGACTTGAAGTGAGAGTCCATCATTATTTGAATAATCAAGTTTCTGACCATCTACATATCCATGATCTGGCAAATAAAGATTTTGAGTTGGAATGAATATGTCTGTTCTACCACCACCTTCAACTTTATGTGTGTAACTAATGGTTGAACCAATACCAACTCCAGCAGTATTACCTAAAGCAGCACTTTCTGCGGGATTAAAATAATATGGTATATTGACATTTGTAATAATATCAGTACTTATTCCTATATTAAAACTTACGGCTCGATTTAATCCACTAATAAGGGTTGTACCAGTATGAGCAGTTCCAAGAACACCATCATATTCTCTCTGTACTCTTATTTTATTATTAACATTATCAATATTCAAAACAAGCATTGATTCTGTATTAATTCCAATGATGTCATCAGGATTAATAGAATTTGAAGAAAGATCTCCAGCAACATCAATACTAGTTACTATTCCTGTTGTTGATGTTCCACCAATACCAGAATTTAATATCAAATAAGAAGTATTAAATCCAACAGTATGTCTTCCATCAATTTTCTTAATAGAATCTGTAGATAACCCAGAAACTGTTATTAGATCTTGAACAGTTAATCCATGTGGTGATGTTGAAAGTCCTGTTATTCTACCAGTCTTATTATTATAACTGAATATAACATCAGATATCTTTACAACAGAAGAAGCAATAGAAACAATTTCTTTTCCTCCCACTCTTGCAATTTTAGAAAGGAATCCATTACCAGAACCTTGAGATTCTGTAATTAGGGGTTCATTTACTCTATATCCATCACCAGCATTTTTTATTTCATATTGATCAATATTACCAGAAGATGCAAAATCAATAGTAGATTCTTGAACAATTTCTTTTCTACTATCATAAACTCCTTCATAATTTGTGCCTGGATTGTCAAGACTATATGGATGAGTATTCCTAATAAGATTTAAACTATTTAAATCCTGATCTTGATTATTTGTTTCTACAAAATTATAATCATCTGGTTTTGCAACATACTTATCACCAATCAAGTATGGGAATACTGGAGAACGATAATTTTTAAATGTTCCGCTAGTTTCATTCTCAGTTGGATTAATTGTAGCAAAATATGCATAAGTTCCTCTAGGATAATCTGGAGTAATGCAAAAACGTCCATTATTTCTATCAAGATCACCATCTCCAAGATATTCATAATCTTCTATGAAGAAACCGAGTGGATAATGTCCAACATCAGGGCCATCAACTCTAGAAGTCTTTAATGAGTATCCAGATCGCATAATACGAGTAACCCCACCAGATCTCTTATCATATCCGTAAGGACCGTAGATAGGATTGCCATCATATGCCCAACCAATAATAGGAGAATGCTCTGTAGAGACCTCCTCAGCGTTATTAATAAGACTTAAATCGTTTTGTGCATAATTTTGAGTATTATCACTATTCTTCTGTTTGATGACCTTCCTGAGTCCTCTGGGCGCATACATGGCACTGAATTTAATGCCATCATCATTATCACCTCTAGTCAAGAATCCATCATCACCTAAGAAAATATCCTCATATCTCTTAACATTATTAATATTCCAACTATCAACTTTAGTTAAAAATACAGCTCCAGTGCCAGGAATTGATTCTTGAACTGTGACTTTAGAAGTAGTGTATCCCACACCACCATTAGCAACAGTTACTTGACTAACTCTACCATCACTATCAATTTTAGAAATAAGTTTAGCACCAACACCATCACCATAAATTGATAAATCTGGACTTGATGTATATTCCTCTCCAGAACGAGTAATAATAACGTCCTGTATCTTTCCATTTCCAGTAACAATAGCTTTATATTCTGAGGATGATCCAGATGAAACCCTTACAGTTGGTGGAATAGCAAAATTAAAGATTGTTGGTGAACCATATCCACTACCAGATGATTCTAAATTAACAGAAGTAATATTTCCTCTGACAATTGGATTAATAACCGCATGATAATTTTCTGGATGAGCAGTATTAATACCAATTGTTCCTTTGCAAGTAACAACAATTGGTGGATAATTAAAGATATGTGTTCCAGTACCAAGTGAATTTATTCCAATGAATTGTTTAGTCAGATAATTTGCATTAGATAAAGTTGAACCTATACCTGCAGCACAAAGACGGAATCTATCTTCATTAATTTTAAGAATATGATATTCCTGATCACTATCAATACCACCAATTTTAACCCCATCATCATTACTATATCGAACTAATTCACCATCTTTAAACCCATGATCAACATATTCAATATAATCAGAATATGTATTAATACCTGCAGTTGTTGCTGGTATGAGTCTCTTCTTATTTTCATATCCTTCGCCAGGATTATCAATTATAACTTCACCTAATACCCTTTTCTTATATAAACTCCTTAATCTTTGAGATCCATCAGCATATCCAGTAAATCTTAAGAGATTATTTTTAGTTACTGCATCAAATTCATTATTTGCAAGTTGAATACTAGTACTATTAACTTTAGCAACATAATATACTGCTTCATCTACAAGTCTTCTATCAGGAGGATCTTGAAGACCAGTAACACCAGCAGTTGAAGCAATACCAATAGCACCATTACCAAATGTTTTGTATACTACAGCTTCACCATCTCTAAATTTATGATAAGTAGTAAAACCAATAGTATTATTCTGCATATTGATTCTAGCACCAGTAGATGATGCATCAAAATCAACAAAATGATCAACTTGTCTTAATCTAGTTTTAGCAATAGCATTTTTACCATTACCACCACTTATTTCTATAATAGGAGGATCAACATAATCAAAGCCAGGATCTATAACATCAATTCTCTCAAATTTACCCTTTACATTAACAGAAGCAGTACATCCTGCACCAGTAGAACTAGTAATAGTAGCAGTTGGAGGAGTAATAACATTATATCCACTTCCACCTTCTAAAACATCAATAGTTTTTACACCACCAAAGAAAATAACGTCACCAGACTTATAATTGTATATTTCTGTTCCATTAATAAGTTGTCCAGTTGATGTAGCAGAAACAGTTTCATGTTCTTGACCATCAAAAACTGGTGTCAAAGAGAATCTCTTCAATAATTTTTGATGTTCTAACTGTTTATTAGCAAGATCTGGGACAGAAATTTTAAATGTTCCACTACCATCTGCGGCAACAAAACTATCATTAAGAAGATCTGGTAGTGAATTAGCAAGTTGAATTTCATTAGAACTTACTCTCTTCAAATAATAATTCTTTCCATTTAAAACGTTACCAAGAATTCCATCTATAATATTGAAAGTTATAACTTCTCCAGAATAAAAACCATGATCATCAGAACCTGTAGTAACCTGAATAATAGTTCCTATAGTAGAACCAGTCCATTGAACAGAACGATCAGAAGCAACAATAGGTTCCTGACCTAAACTTGGAATAGAAGCAGATGCAACATAAACATGTGGATGAGGTGGTAATGCATTAGGATCATCACTTAAATGATCATATGTATTCTGAATATCAGTTGTATACTTAGTAACGTTTACATGAACATTACTATTTCCTCTATTAACTCTTCTTCTCAAATAATTTATCTGGATAACATCTATGCCACCTATTTCTAGGACAAATGTATTACCTCCAGTAACATTTGTTACCCTACCAGTACCAACAACGTTATTTTCATTATTTAAAGCCTCAATAAAATCTTCTTCCAAAAATCCATGATCAGAAGTTGTTTCTACATTGAAAGTATTAGTAGAAATCTTTGTAATATTCCTAGGCGTATGTCTTACTGCAGTATTATGAATCCAAGAGTTAAAATGTTGATCTGTACCTTTGTTTACTCCTAAAGTACCAACTCTTATTTTATCTCCATTATTAAGATACCAAGTATTTGGAATATCAAAACCACCTAATACTCCAGTAATTTTTACTTTTATTGGATTAACAGCATCAGCATAAGAATAACCATAAGCAACATTATTATAAGTAATATCATCTGTAACCGAGTATGACTCTGTAAATGTTGGGAATCCAACGAACTGGTTGATAGTTTTTCCAGTATAAGTTGCTATACCTACAGTATCGCCTCTTGTTAATCTAACAGAACCACTAGTTGGGAAACCCACTGTAGTGTCCACTGTAAGGACTGTGGCCCCTACGGAAACTGCATCAGTTAGTCTTGTACGGCCAGGAATAATAAAATTACCATCCAATGATTCCTTAGAAACACTTACTTGATAATAGTGTTCACCACCATATACAAAGTCTTTTACATCAGAAATAGCACCACTAGCACCAAGTATATTGTCATCATCATCGTCCTTATCTTGAAATAAAGTAGCACCTTTTAAGGCTCTTGGATCTCCTTCTACTTTTTTAACTAAAAAATCTTCTGTAAAACCATAATCTGCATCAGATGGTCTTATTAAAAACTCTGATGGTTTTATAACGTTAACTTCTTCTCCATATAACACTCTAAAGAGAATTTTATAAGCTTCTTCTGTACCTTTCGTCTTATAAAAGTCTTTAACTTGTCTAATAAACTTAATTTCGTCTAAATCGCTGTCAAAACTTCTTTTTTCGAACCCAGAAGCAAAAGTCCCCTTCATTTTTTCGAAAAATTCACGAATAAAGAGGTTAGAAAGATTATATACCTTACTTCCACCAGTATGAGCAGCGCCTACAGTCGTTTTAAAAGTTAAAAGATCACTTCTTGTCGGTTGATCAAGAGAATCTACACCAGAAAATCCCCTAACACACCCTTCAAAGTAAGTTGCACCTATTCCAGTGTAAGTTATTATTTCATCATCTATTTTTAAGAGTCCATATGATGCTGGATACCCATCTGTAGTATCAACATAAATTTTATCATCATATCCACCTGCATTTGTAGATAATCCAGTATATTCCGTCAGAGCAGCACCAACAAATGTCTGTAATTTCGTATATCTATCAATATTTTCTGCAATATCTACTGTTCCGCCTTGAAATTCTTGCGATTTGTAATATTGCTTCATAAAATCCACAAAAAGTGGATTTTCTGCTTGCACAAACTCAGGTAATTGGTTCTCAATTACCTGGCTTATCTTGACTCTTTGAATTGAAGTATCAATCATTTATGTTGAATACGTCGTTGTTGATGATGTAGTAGGAAATCCACCACTTGAAGACCTAGTTGTTGTAGATGCAGCAGTTGATGCAACAGTTTTAGTAGAAACTGGTGTTAAAGAATCCCTTGTATAGGTTGGAATATTATAACTTGATCCTCTAGCAAACCTAGAACCAGAAGTATTTTCTCCAGAAGCAATAATATCTTGTACAACCGTCAAATGTGTATTAGTCATGTCATATTTTATATACAAATCACGTAATCCTATAACATCATTTGATTGAGGAATCGCTTGAATCTCTACAACATCATTTTCTACGGAAGTGGAGGTTATATTTACAGTATCTATAAGGATTTCACCAATGTCATATTTGACAGTACCTGCATTTTTCTTAATTATTTGAGGTTTTCCACCTTCTGAGTATATAAAGAAGAAAATTCTTCCTTTTTTGTCATCAATAACCTCATCTGCAAGGTAAACTGTACCAACTACACCATCTATAGTGAATCCTGTTGATGTAATATTGTAAGAAGACTCGCCGACATGGAATTCATTACCAAAACAGAGCTCATATTGGGCCCATCTGTTCATTGATACCCTAAGATTTCTTCTTATAGTGACTTTTGTAATATTTGAAGTGATTGCACCATCAACTTGGTCAATTAAAGTGACTGTTTTACTATATTTGAACCTTCCACCAAATTTATTAACGTCAATTGACTTAGAATATTCACTTAAAGCACCAGAAATAGCACTTTTTAACAATACTGGTTGCTGATTATGGTTAGGATTGTAATAAACTTGACTTTCTGTCTCAACAAATAGGTATTTTAAGTCAATAAACTCAGGAACTATCCCAGCAACAGCATAACTCTTCAATTTTGACACTAAATCTCTCTTTGTAAAGTCTGAAAGATAGTCTCCATTCCTTGGTTTTACTGAAAGATAGACTTTTCCATATCTTGGAGGAGTTAATTCCTCTCCACCATACGATGTTACAGACTCAACATTAGGATAAATGTAAGATAATACTGATTCATAGTCAGAAGCAGTAACTGCACGGTATTGTGAGGAGTAAATTCGAGGAGAATAGTACTTAATTGATGCAATTGATTCAATTGAATCGCCATCTCTAGATTTTTCGATGGTATCTACTAGAGAAACATTGGTTCCACCTACTGCAGCACCATCCTGATTGAGTAAACGACCAACAAAACTGAATTCTGAAGCTCCATTACCAGTTTTACCACCTGTTACAATGTAACTAGCAGTAATATAATTATTATTTGATAACTTTTTACCAATTATACCATCTCCAAACATAATTTCATACCTTTCATCCTCAATTTCCTGCAATAAGTATGAATTTGAGGTAGATGTTATGCCAATAATGTTGTCAAGTTGAGTATAAGTTACTTTAGTTGATGATTCTTCATTAGATTTGACTATAACTTTCAATGTAGAAGTATCAATACCTCCATTTGGAAGTATAAATCGTTGATTATATTGCGAAGTGTTAACTGTATAATTCTGTGACAGTAATAAACCTTCATAAACGTCAATATTGTTAAAAAATGCGATATTATTGGTCACAGGAACCGTAATATCTTCAGGAATTGAGAAAATATAACTTGTATTTGATGCAACACCATTAACAATCAATCCAGCTTTAAGTGTTAATGTAACTGCACTAGTTAAACCTTGAACAGAAAACGATATTTTTGCTTTTGAAGCCTTTCTAGACCTTGGAACATACCCAATATTACGTGCTAATGCAACAACATTCTCTCTTAACGTAGCAGAATCGAGAAAATTCTCATTTACTGCCATATTTGTATTATATGCAGTTATATACGTATTATAAGCAAGCGCATCTATAATAACTGAGAGGTTAGATCCCTCAAAATCATAATCTGAAAAATTATCATTAGACCTCATATAGCTAACTATAGAGGTTTTGATTTGATCAAAATCTAAATTTACAACTTGTCCAAAGGCCATTATACTCTAGCTGGGAATAAAAGAACATCAATTGCCTGTCTCGGTACGGCCAGACCAATAATATCATAAGTGATTTTCGCAGACATTTGATTATTTTCACCATCAGTATCTACTATCACCTCAGTAACTTTAATTCTTGGCTCAAATGCCTTAAGACAAGAAGTTATCTGATTTTGTATGGAAATATAATTTAAACCTGTATCCAATTCAAATAAAGAAGCATTAACAATAGTACCAAAATCCTTCTGAAAAGGTTTTTCACCTACTATAGTTAATATACAATTATGTACAGATCTTTTAATAGCATCTTCATTTTTAATGACAATAAGGTCATTAGTTATAGGATGTCTCTTAAAAGATAAATTAATATCTTTAAATGATCTAGATCTAAGGAGAGGCACGATATTAAGTAAATCTTAATCTTGTATATATTTAGTAGTGTTACAAAACCATTTTACCTGAGGCATCATCAAATTCAATATCATCATACTCTTTCTCAATTATTTCATTCAAATCTTTGGACTTCTTAGTCTTTTTCAACATATCATCGTTATAAACCTCCTGTAGAAGGTTAGATTCGTTATCCATAATACACTCTGAAATATAATATTCATACTATTTATATGCCGACAACAAGATTTGAACTCGTGACCTTGGCTTTACAAAAGCCCTGCACTACCACTGTGCTATGTCGGCTGGCGGGATAGATGGGACTCGAACCCACGACCTCCTGCGTGACAGGCAGGCGTTCTAACCAACTGAACTACTACCCCATATGGAGGTAAACGGACTCGAACCGTTGACATCCTACTTGCAAAGCAGGCGCTCTACCAACTGAGCTATACCCCCGAAGAGCGGATAAAGTGATTCGAACACTCGACCTTCTCCTTGGCAAGGAGACGCACTACCGCTGTGCTATATCCGCATACTGGCCCGGCAGGATTCGAACCTGCGACAGGTTGATTAACAGTCAACTGTTCTACCACTGAACTACAGGCCAATGCCATCAATCATCGAAACCAGAGTCTCTGTCGGGAATGAAGTCTGGACAAACTAATGAACTAACAAGATCTCTTGCTTGACCATTATGTTCGCATAACTTATTCATCCAGATCCTTTCATTCAATTCTACTATACCATCTGTTGATAGTATTCGGCAACAAATATCTGCTATCCTATTTCTATAGTTTGTACTTAAAGGCATAATGAGTTAATTGCTTTTGGTAATATGTAGTATTCTTTCCTTTGAATTGCCTTAGTTAAAGACTTTAGGTCATCTTTAGGAAGAATAGGAACCTCTTCTTGCATTATAATCTCTCCACCATCTAATTCCTCATTAACGTAATGAACTGTCACACCAGTCATATCATCACCACTCTCTAACGCCCTTTCTATTGCATGTAATCCTTTATACTTTGGTAGTAAAGAAGGATGTAGATTAATTATTCTGTTGGGGAATGCATTAATGAGTTTAGGTGAAATAACTCTCATCCATCCTGCTAGAACAATATAATCTACTTTCCATGCATTCATTACCTGTTCAATTAATTCCTCATTTTTACTTTTAATGTGTGCATGAGGAATACCAAATTTTACTGCTCTCCTAGCAGCACCACAATCCCTCTTATTATGGATCATGACCACAACCTCATGTTTATTACATATAGGATTTCTGACGATATTCTCGAAGTTAGTCCCGTTTCCAGAACACATGACTCCTAGTTTCACCGTCCTTGACCACGATATACTTTCTTAGCCTTATTACGAGAACTAGCAGCATACTTGGTATGTTTACCATTACCCTGTCTAGTTTTCTTGGGAACTGCTTCCAATTCAACTGTTCCCCATGAACCTGTTTTAGATCGTGCCATTACTCTAGTTCCTCATCACAATACTTTTCTACTATCTCTTCAACAACTTCACTGAATGCATTACGTAATTCATATTCAGCGTCACTCTTATCTTTCTTTAACCTAGTAACAGTAATAGGTGGAAGATTAAGAGTTGCAGTTATTTCCCATAGTCCAAGTTCTTTATTCTTGGTAGTGTTAATTTCAAGCAGTTGTTCTGCCATTACTTTGCCTCCTGAATTGCTTCAACAATAATTTTTTTAAGTTCCCTAGATTTCTTTTTACCTAGTCCTGCTCTGGTGTCTATTTGGACCTTTAACCAATAAACAAATGCAAGTACAATAATAAATTGAATGCCTTCACCCCATGACAGGTTCCATGCTTCATTAAGATCTAAACTTGCAGCACCTAATAAGTTAATCATCTGAAGCTTCAGCAAGAGTATCAATAGCCTCAACTTCGTCGGGGTCTATTGCATTTGGTTTACCTTCATCAAATAACTTACTCAGTATTTGCATTGCATCATACTTACCTTCATCGGAGAGGAGCCCGTTTTGTAGGTCTCTTCCTTCATAGACTAGTCTCCACCTCGGAGTTTTTTGCCCTTTTTTAGACATTGTTTAGTTCCTCTATTTTTTTATTGACCGACTCTTCAGTCGCCCGTACTCTGTAGTCAACATTGTCTCTCCTAGAAATAATGGAGAGACTCGCCGCTATTTCGTCCCATAAGGAACTACTAGATAACTCGCATTTTTTCATGACCAACCCTAATACGTGGATCACACCATGTTACCATACCTGCCTTCTTTGCATCAAGACAGAATGATACGTCCTCTCCACACATATCCTGAACATTGCCTGATTCGAAGATCTGCATTTTTGGTGCAAACCACGGATATTCGAGTCGTTCAAAAACCCCGTGCTTAACTAGAACCCATCCGAATCCTGTGTAGTCCACTGTAAAAGGCTTCTTCTTACGTGTGATACTCTCAACGGTTTCATGATTCATAACTCCGCCATTCTTTGCAAAGCTTTCCTCATCGAGCCAGTGTGCAACGGATGTGGTATGCCCGTCTTCGGTTGCGTACCATCCCGCAGTGATTTCCTTTTCCTCACCCTCTTCTGGAATGGCTAGGTCCATTAACTGCCAGAACTTATTAGTATCAAATACGATGTCTGAGTCAATCCATAACTGATAGTCATACTTCAACTTCCCATCCCAAGGAATCTGTTTTGGTCCTCTGAGTACATTCGCACCTAAAACTTTGCATCGTGCGAAGTTTACCATAGAGGAATAATCTTGAGATATCTGTATACTATTACCATTCTGCACCATGTCGAAACAAAGTTGCACGAAGTTCTTCAGAAAGATATACGAACATCCTCTGCCTGGAAGGCAAAAGACAATCGCTTTGCCTTTCACTCTCTCTTTAATTTTGTCGTAATCCCAGTCTTCCTTTTGCTTGGTTTCCTTTGGAATTACTTTAAATCCTTTTGCCATGAATAATAATCACCTGTCTGTATTATACTATAAAAGAGGGTATCTTTCAACCCCCTAATGTGTTGATATTTATGGGAGACATTCTAGGTCGCTGGACTTCTGACAACCAACCTCATCCATCGACTTAGTGGCCTCCCAATTTTTTCTGGGCATTTTTTATATGACACGGTTACAAACCCCCGAATTCTGGTCCGTAAGG
>Ga0181420_1000527_pt1 | contig 15192 bp, 6 predicted proteins | sample 43SPOviralmetaG_FD_130145 | JGI IMG/M metagenome (GOLD analysis project Ga0181420, IMG submission 130145) | Marine viral communities from the oligotrophic San Pedro Time Series (SPOT) site, San Pedro Channel, CA, USA - 43 SPOT_SRF_2013-05-22 | ecosystem: Environmental > Aquatic > Marine > Strait... | reverse complement strand
TTCTTTAGTAGTTTGCAATCAACATGGAAGTACAGCAGATACATTCAGAGTTAGAATAAAAGTGAAGAATGCTGGTGACGACAGCAAACAATTTATATATTATAACAAAAGTGTAAGTGCACAGGATACATTAGCCGCAGTCATTGGTATCACATTAAGTGAATCTGATGTTGTTGAGGTATACGCAACGAATGGAACATTAAGTTTTAACTTATTTGGAGTAGAGACAACATAATGAACAATAAATTACCTTATCAAGGCATGGCAGATCAAGTAGCAAGCAGGGGTCGTTACGGAGATACAACACTTATGCATGTTAACCCTGTTGAAGTTCAAGGATTAGCAAGCCTCGTACCATTAACAGTAAACCCTGATACAGGATATCCTGAAGCATTCTTACCTTTATTAGCACCTTTCTTAGGTACAGCATTAGGCACAGCTATCGGTGGTGCAGCAGGTGCTACAGGTTTAGGTCTAACAGCGGCAGGTGCAGCAGGTTCAGGCGTAGCAACAGGTTTAGCAACAGGTAGTGTAGAAGAAGGTCTGATGGCAGGTCTTACAGGATTTGGTTTAGGATCAGCAATGCAAGGAGCGGCAGGTTTAACAGGAGCAACTGATGCCGTTAACGCTGTATCAACATCACCTGTAACCGGTGCTGATGTAGGACAAGCATTAGCAGATCAAGGTTCTGTACTTGGACAAGGAACACAAGCATTAAATTCAGTAGGCTCTAATTTACCAACAGGTGGAATAGAATTATTAGATATAAAATCCTTAACAGATGTTGCTCAAGAAGGTTTTAAACAAGGAGCTTCTCAACCTATGAAAGCTCTTGGACAAAAAGGTGGTTTAAAAGCATTTGGAACTGAAGCATTAAAGATGAAAAATCTAGTACCAATTGCATCAGGTTTAGGTGGTATTTCTGTTACAGAAGATATCAAAAGGTCTAATGCAAACATACAAGGTATGAAAGATAGAAAAGAAAGAGAAGGTAAAGAAGCTATTGCAAACTATGTAGAGAATAGACCTGGCATGACGCAAGCACCTTTTAGCTCTCAGTATACACCAGGAATGCAACCACAAGGAATGCCTCAATCAGGAACATCCATGAAAAACCCTTATGCAAATAGATATGCATCAGGTGGTAGAGTAAGAAGATTTAAAGGAGCAGGTGATATAGGTATTCCCACTACATATGTAGATGAGAATGGAGTAACTCAACCTATAGATTTTTCACAAATACCTAATTTTACATTCCCTGGTGTACCTCCTGTCAATCCTACTCCTACTCCTGATCCTATACCTGAGCCTACTCCTGAGATGCCTGATATTAGTAAATTCTCTATGGGTTACGATCCTAGCACTATTGATATGGCAACAGGAAAAAGAAAGACCCCTGAAGAAATGGAAGGAATGGTTAGAGGTAGAGGAATAACTCCTGTTCCTTATAATTATATGGCAGGATTTATGCCTGAGTATCAATATGTTTCTAATATCCAACCAACGTCTACAAGTATAGGTGCTACAGGTACAGGTACAGGTACAGGAGGAATGACTATAGGTGGAGGAGGTAGTGGTATACCTCAAATGACAATAGGTGGTACAAATGTTTATAAAGGTTCTTATGATCCTGATTTATTTGCAGGTGGTACTCCTTACAACGAATATCTTTTAGGTAATACAGAAAAAGGTATACCTGATTATCTAAGTTCTTACATGCAGAACACTCCTTATTATCAATATCAAGATCAACAGTTAAATAATATTTATGGTGGCGGTGGCTACGGAACTCCTGGTTTTGATGGTAGCCAACAAATGATGATGCCTCAACAGTCAAGTAACAATCAAATAGCTGCTCTTAATCAAAGAATAGCAGATTTAATGTCTCAAATAAATCCAACTCCTACAGAAGAAGTTACAGAAGAGGGCACAGAAGAAAGTACAGAAAAAAAGAAAGAAGATAAAAACACATCTCCAAAATGGGAAAGAATTGACAGTTATAGAAATGATGATGGTGTTACTGTGATAACACTAAAAGATACGAATCCTAACTCATCTACTTTTAATACAACTAAAACAGAATTAGATGAAAGCACTAAAACTAAAAAGAAAAAAGAAAAAGAAGATTCTATTTGGACATTAACAGACACACAAATATTAAATAATGGTCAATCTCTAAATACATATACAGATCAATATGGAGAAGTTGAAACAAGAACCGAAGGTGCTGTAACAATGGAATTAGTTAATGGTGTTTGGGTTAAAATAGGTTCATCTGAAGAAGAAAAATCTTCAGAGGGAGAAGGCGAAGGCGAAGGAAAAGGCGAAGGAGAGGGTGAAGGAAAAGGCGAAGGAGAGGGTGAAGGAAAAGGCGAAGGAGAAGGCGAAGGAAAAGGCGAAGGAGAAGGTGAAGGAGAGGGTGAAGGAGAAGGAGAAGGTGAAGGAGAGGGTGAAGGAGAGGGTGAAGGAGAAGGAGAAGAAGAAAAGAAAGACGAAGACGATAATTTAGGAACAACAACGATTACAACACCTTTTGGTACGATAGAAGTTCCATTAACGAAAGCTCTGATAGACGCAGGTTACTCAGCTTCAGGAAACACAACACCTACTCAACCTGAAATAACAACAGTTGAAGATGTTGCTTCTACCCCACCTACATTAGATGAAGATTTTGCAAATAAATATGGATTTGATCCTAACAACTTTAATTTTAATTTTGCAAGCGGTGGTCAAATAAAAAATTCTATTAATACTTTAGAGCAGTACGCTCAACCATTACCTATGGGTAATATATCTCTAGGGAATATGTATGCAGAAGGTGGAATGGTACAAGATGATAAAGTAGATGCTCTTATGCAAAATCCTGTAATACAAGAAAAAATGTCTGAAGGAGATAGAGGTTTATTACAACAAGCATCTTTTGTATTACTAGGTCGTATTGATGATGATGGTTCTATTATTTCAGAGTTTGTAGATAAATTTGGAAGCGATGCTTTAGATATGTTAAAAGGAGAATTACTTCCTGATATGCAACAGCAAGGCATGATCGAAGGCGAAGGCGGTGGCATGGATGATAAAGTTGATGGAGTTATTGGCGATCAAGAAAGAGTAGCTGTAAGTCCTGGCGAATACATTGTTCCTGCTGACGTTGTTGGAAACTTAGGAGATGGTAATAGTGAACAGGGAGCAAGAATAATGGATGATTTTTTAGCAAGAGTAAGAACAGAAAAACACGGAACAGAAAAACAACCTAGTCCAATTAATTTAGATAATGTTATGCCATCATGAGTGAAGAAAAAAACATTATTAAAACATTAGTTAAGCCTCAAGACGTTGGTCATGTTTGGGTTTTTGCAGAAAAACTTTTAAAGAAAAGTGCTAAAAGAAGTGAAGGAAGAACTAACACAAGCGATATCTTTAACGAATGTATAGAAGGTGTCAGTAGTTTATGGATAGTTTACGAAGAAGAAGAGTTTCCTGAACTATTAGGATGTGGTATAACTCAGATAAATCATTATCCGACAGGTTTAAAAATGTTAAACATCGACCATGTAGCAGGAGTTCATCAAGAGAAATGGACAAAGGGTGCTTTAGATGTATTAGAAAGATTTGCTAAAGACACAAATTGTGATGGCATAGAATCTTTAGCTAGAGCAGGATTTTGGAATTGGATTAAAGATGATAATTGGGATAGAGTAGCAGTAGCTTATCAAAAAAGGTTTGACAATGAGGAATAGTATAAGAAGATTCAAAGGTGGTTCTTCAGGACCTACAGAGACTACAGTAACTAATCAGAATATTCCTGATTGGTTAAAGCCTCAAATGACAGGTCTTCTTGCAAGATCAGAATTTGAAAGCAACCAACCTTATTTACCTTATTCACAGCAAAGACTAGCAGGTTTTTCACCTGCTGAAAGGATGGCTCAAAAAGGTATAGCTTCTATGGGCATGTTCGGTGATCCTGTAGCTACTAGACAAGCTCAAGCAAGAGTTATGAATGCTCCTAATGTTATGGACAGTAGAATAGCACAATCTTATATGTCTCCTTATTTCTCACAAGCACTCGATCCTCTAAAGGATGAAACAAGAAGACAGTCTGCTATACAGGCTCGTGGAATTAGAGATCAAGCCTCAGGATCAGGTGGTCTAGGTGGTTATAGAGAAGCTATAATGCAATCTGAAAGACAAAGAGATTTAAATAGACAATTATCTGATATTGATAAAACAGGAAGACAGGATGCATTCTTAGATGCCTCAAGAAGATTTGAAGCTGATAGAGATTCACAGTTCCAAAGAGCAGATAGACTTTCAGCTTTAGGTAGTCAGCAACAAGCTATGAGTTTAGAAAGACTTAAAGAGTTACAAAGAATTGGTGAACAAGACAGATCAATGCAACAAGCAAGTCTTGACATGGGTTACAGTGACTTCTTACGACAACAAGGTTATCCACAACAACAACTTGGTTTTTATGAAAATATTCTTAAAGGAACTTATTCAAGACCTAACGAAACAGTTAGTACGTTTGGTAGAAGCCCTAACTTATTTAGTAGTTTATTAGGAGGAGGCATTCAAGCCGCAGGTTTAATGGGAATGGCAGGTGGAGGACAAGTAAATAAAAGAGGTGGATTAACAGCTTTAGGTATTGCAAATGCCATGAGAGGTGGAAGATGATAGGAAAAAATATAATAGAACTACAAAATGAATTAAGCTATATGCCTATGGAAAAATTAGTTTCATTAGTAGATGATCCAAACTCAATGTATGGCTCTTTAACATTAATAGAAATTCAAAATAGAAAAGCACTAACAGATAATGCTAAGTCATCTCAACCAATACCAACTGTAGCTGAAGACATTTTATCATCAGTTACCTCCCCTCCTAGTCTTGACTCATCCTCCCCTACCTCTCTTGATCAGACTAGTGGGGGAATAGCAGACATCCCTAGAGATGAATTAATGGGAAGACTACCATCAGGTGGGCTACAAGATATATTAGATTCTAGAAACGGACAGGTTCAGCAATACAACAATAAAGGTGAAGTAGAATTAATGGGTGAATCAACTATAAGTCCTTTAGAACAATTAAGGGAAAAATATGGTTATCAAAATCAAGAAGAGTTTGATAAAGAAAAAAGAATGTTAATGCTAATGCAATTAGGCTCTAACATTGCAAAAGCAGAAGACTTTAGTGATGTTGTAGAAGGTAATCAAGATATCTTTACAACAAGAATGGCACTCGATAAACAAAGAAGAGAAGACGATATGGGTCTTGCAACACTATCTTCTAAATTAAATCTGTTTGATACATCAGATGTAAGTAATATTGCAACAGCTCTTGAAAAAGCAAGAGCTGATGGAGCTGATATAGCAGAAGTAGGAACTAAAGCTAGAGATGATTATGAAGCACTTTCTGAGTATTATAGATATCTTATAAGTACAGCACCAACTAATAAATCAGGTGGATTAGGCATAACTAAAGCTGATCTTTCACCAGTTGCTCCGTCAGGTGTTTAGGAGGTAGGTTAATGCCTCAATATAGAAAACTTCCTAACGGACAAACCTTAGAACTTCCTGATAACTTAACTCAAGAACAAATCAGAAATGTTAATGAGAGATATTTCACAGCACCTCAAAGAGGTATAGAAAGTTTACCAACTAAAGAAGAACAAGAAGACAGGACTGTAATAGGTCAACTATTAGAAACAGGTAAAGCAATACCAAGAGGATTTACATCAAGTTTAATATCTTCAGGAGAAGGTATTGTATCTTTATTTGATAAAGGTAATGACAGTGAAACTTTAAAAAAGATAAGAGATGCAAGAAAGTATATAAACGAAGAGTCTGTTTTAGCTGCAGATGATGCTTACAGAGATAAGTGGTTAACTAAACTTGGTGAAGGTCTTGGTAGTTTTGCTACATTCGCTACACCTGGCGTAGCTTTAAAAGTTGCAGGAGCAGCAGGTAAAACTATAGGAGCAGGTTCTAAAATTGCGGCGACAGCAACAGGTCTTGGTCTTGCAGGTACAGCAGGTGTATCTCAACAATCTGATCAAATGGAAACCTCTAAAGCAAAAGGTGTAGATATTTCTTTAGGTAAAGAAGTTGCCGCTGAGTTAACAGGTCTTGGAATTGGTTTTACTGAAATGCTTCCTATATTCAGTCTTCTTAGTAGAATTCCTGGCGGTCAAGTTGCTTCAGATATAGCTGAAAAACACATGGGTAAGTTCCTTAATAAAGTTAGAACTGAAGGTGGTAAGGTAGGTAAGGAAGTTGTTAAAGATGTAGCAGAAAAAGGATTAGCTAGTAAAATAAAAAGAGCAAGTAAAACAGCAGGAGAAGAAGCCCTTCAAGAAATGGGAGCAGGTATAGCTCAAGAACTAGCTGGTAAAGGAATATATGATTCAAGTATAGGAATAGGTGGTAGTGCTTGGGATGACTTTACAGTAGGTGGTGGTGTTGGTTTTGCTTCTGACTTACTTATTAATGCAATAATTCCTGGCAAACAAAGAAACAAAATATCATCATTTAACAATGAAGAAAAACATGAAGAACAAACAGAAAAAGTTAACAAGTTTAATAGTCTTGATGCAACTGAAGTAGAGTATGAAGTAGTAGAGATTGGAGGACAGTCAGTAAACGAGCCTGTAGGTTATCAAGTTATTGAAAAAAATAGTGGTGTGGTTATTAGCCCTACATTTAAAAGACCTGATCAAGCAACTGAGCAAAAAACAATATTAGATAATCAAAAAAATGAGACTGCTTTACTTCTTACAACTGAAAGTAACGCAAACGATCAAGGTAGATCAGGAGATGCTCAAGGAAAAGTAGCTATTATTCAAGCTAACTCTGATAACACTAATAAAATTTCAAGATCACAAGCTATAAATACTGTTGTTCCTGAGGGAGCAACAACAAAGAAAAGTTCTAATGATCAATGGCAAAGTCATGTTAATAAAAAAGTTAAGGGCAAGTCTAAAAAAGCTCAAGCTAAAAGACAAAAGTATATCTATGGAAATAATTTCACACCAACAGAATTACTTGCTGATAAAATTATAACTAAGAAACAATATAACGAAACTATAGATAATAAAACAGAAGCTATAAATGTTGGTAAAGTTAATTCATCTGTTAGCACTTTAAACAAAACTTTAAAATCTAAAAACATAGATGAAAAAGTAGGATCAGGTTCTACAGGATCAACTAACTTCCATAACTATTTAAAGGCTTTGACAGGTAAAGACAGATGGTCAAAGCTAAATGAATCCGAAAAAAAATATGTAAACGCTAGAGTTAAACAACTTCCTAAAGCTAAGAAAAAAAGAAAGATGATTGACGTTACAACTAGTAAATATTCTTTAGGGAATATTAATGCTGTTATTGAAACACAAGATAATAATTATAATGAAACAGGAAACAATCAAGCATACACAGTAGAAGAGATACAAACAATTGCTTCAACTCCTAATAAAATAGATAAAGATGCTACTAATCAAATGGTAGAACGACTTGTTGATAGTGGAAGACTTAGTAGAATTAATTCAGGTAAGGACAAAGGTAAGTATAAATTCTTTAAGGACAGAGGCAAAGCTAATGCTATAGAGAATGAAACACAATTCCAAAAACAAAACCTTATGGATAGTGAGGCATTCTTTGAAACAGAAGAAGAGTTTAAAAGTAGACTTTCAACTAAAAAAGACAAGGATGGTAATTCATTATTAACTCCTACTGAAATAAATCAAATTGCCAAAGCTAATTCTAACAAAAAAATACAAGATTTAGGTTTGGGTGAAATATTAGAAGAGACAAATATCCAAGGTCAGGATATTAAAACAAGATTATCTGCGTCAGGTTTATCAGCAGAAGAAGGAACTACAGTTCAAAAAGAAAAAAACAAAGCAAGACTTAAATCTATAATAGAAAAAGAATTAAAGAAAAAGGGATTAGATAAATTAGGTATTAGTGCGGCTGTTGGTAGAATTTTTAGCAAAAAAAAAGGTGGTGTAGAAAATATAGATGTAGCAGCAGGTGCTTTTATTGGCTCTTTAGGAAAAGTAATTTTAAATTACGATCAGTTTCTTTCTGTCTTACCAAAAAATTTAAATTCATTAACTGATAAACAAATTTTATCAAAAAGATTAATTACTGATCAATTAGACACAACAATAGGGTCAACTATTAATCATGAAACTATTCATGCATTAAAGAATTTAAATCTTTTTTCACCAAAAGAATGGTCTGTTTTAACTAACTATGTAAAGAACATGAAAGACCCTAGATATAAAGGTAGAACTCTTGAGTTTACAAATGACAAAGGTATTAAGTTATCTGTAAAAGACCCAACTTATCTTGAGGTACAACTACAACAAAACTCAGGTCAGTTAGATGCTGATGGTATGATTGAAGAAGCAATAGCAGAAGCATTTGGTATGTATACAAGAAATCCAAAAAGATTTAGTGGTATGCCTAAGAATCTTTTCCAAAGAATATTAGATACTCTTAAATCTTTCTTTACATCTTTTAGTGCTTCAGGTCTTACAACAAATGAAATATTTAATTCAATAGAAGAAGGAGACCTTACGACAGAAGAAAGGATCGAGTTAAGTAAAGAGTTTGGCAAAGAAACTTTAAGCTCTGCGATAGATGATGAAGATGAAATTAAATATCAAAAATTATCAGCACCTGAAAGAGCTTTTGTTACTAGAGCAAGACCATTATTAGAAGCTATTAATTCTGCTCCTCAAGGTCGAATGAGAAGCGATGCTACTAACGAGTTTATTGATTTAATGCAAGATAGTTTTGATGAAGGAGTAGTAAGATATAAGTTTTTACCTAATGATATTCAGCAAGGTGTAAGAGATTGGGTTTCATATGTAAGGATACCTAGTGATAATTATATAAGAAAGAGAAGACAAAATAGATTTGGTAATGATGTTCAATATCAAAAGATGACTTCATCTAATCAACCTCTTTTAAAAGTAGGATTGCCATACAGTCCAATAGGTCTTCACCTTGAAGAGTGGTTTGATGCTAATGGAGAAGAGGCAGAGAACGCATCAATAGTAAAAGTAAATAATCTATTAAAGAAAACACCTACAAAAGAAGAGGATTTTAAAGTAGAAAAAACATATCTTAATGAGAAGGGTGAAGAAAAAAAAGCATTTAGAAATTACGCAGAGTTAAAAGAAACAGTTCAAAAGATGTTAGATGATGGAACTTTTGATTCTAATTGGTATTTAAAAGTTGGTCAGGAAGCAGAGGCAATAGTAGGTAAAGATAATATGCTAGAGTTTTCTGTGTTATGGGCTATCACATCAGCGTCAACAACCCCTGAACAAAATTTTAAAAATGCATTGCACGTTATGTTACTAGCTCGTGGTATTGATCCTGAAACAGGATTAAAAATAAATAAAAATGTTTTTCAAGATGTAAATGCATTTAAGAAAAACATAAGAGATAGAAGAGGAGATAAAGCTATTGCTGAATCTGGTGTTAATTTTAGTGATTCTATACCTTCAGCAGCTCAATCTAGAGTAGATGAAATAGCTCAATTTTATGTAGATGGTAATTGGACAACTAAAGGAGATAGGTCTATTAAAACTCCTATCTATGGTCTAACAACATTCTCAATAAAAGAGGGAGAACAAATGCCATTTATGGTGGCAGATAGATGGATGTATAGAATTATGGGTTTCCCTAAAGCTATATCAAAAGGTAAGCCAAAAATATCACAGATAGAATACTCTCAGTACATGGTTAAAAGATTATCTCAAGAGGTTTATAAAGTTAATAGAGCTGATTCATTTTCAAATGATAAAGTTACATACAGTCCAAGACCAGATGAAGTGCAAGCACTTTTATGGTTTGCAATAAGAAATCAATCTGGCAATAAAGCTACAACACCAGGAACAGTACCCTCAATTAAAGCTGAAGCAAAAAAACTTATAGAATTAATTGATTTTTCAAAAGAGGAGGGATATTGGAGTGATGAAGGTAGTTTTATTAATAAAGAAAAATTTGATATTAATCCATTTGAACAAATTACTTTTGATGGAAAAGGTAAATACGGAACTTTACAAATTCCAAGAATAAAAGCTCAAGAAAGAGAAAGAGCATCAAAACTATTTATAGAAGTTAATCCTGGAGAAACAAGAGGCTATGGAAAATTAACAGATTCAGAAGGTTCTCCAATAGAACTTACTTTAGAAGAGATAGAAAGAGTAACTCAAGAAGTTATGAAATCAGTATCAGATAAAAATGGTAAAATAATTTTTCTTAAAAAATTAGGAATTCCTCATCAAGTAACTTTTTCGTATGGTGCTTATGAAGGAGGTGTAAGTCCATCTATTGTTGTGGATTTTTTAGGTGAAAGAATTGAGAGTAGCCTAATGTCTAATGTGGCTCAAGTTTTAGGTGATGCCTTAATGCAAGATTCCGTTGTATTAACTCAAACAAATCCTGAAGGAGAAAGACCAGCACTTCTTCTTACAAAAGAACAACCTTTTGGTCCTCAAATTATAGGACCTGTAGACCTCAATCTTACAGAACAAGAGATATTAAAAATCAACGAAGCTATAAATCCAACTGAAGGTGGAATGCCTGACTATTATAATCCTGATAATAAATTAAAGTTAGGTTTTACAGCTAAGTATGTAAAAAACAAAATGTTAATAATTGATGAACAGTATAATGTATTTGATGACGGAAATTTTTCTGAAGAAAGTGATGCTGTTCAACGTCAAAGATATATAGATTTTCAAAACTACATTAAAGATAAGTTAGCAAATGTTGACGGATTACCTATTCTTGACTATAGTATTTTGAGAACAGAAGGAAAGTATTTAGATGAGTATAATCAAGCAGTTGCAGGAGTTGGGTCTCAAAGTAGCTTCGGAGAACGATCCAATGTACAAGATACCGCCCTCAATACGCTTTACATCCCAGCGTGGAGATCGTTCACAAACTTCCTCTCCACCTTCCAAAGAGAAGACGCAGAAGGAAGATTAGAAGACAGACCTCTAACACCAGAAAATAATATAGCACCTTACGAGAATGCAGAAACAACTGCACTTTCTAAAGCTATTACTCCTAATGATGTAAAATATCAAAGAGCTAAAGCCATACTACAAGAATCTAACGACAATACAGTTGCAACAGCTATACCAAGATTTAATTTAAAAACTACTTCCCCATTAGCACAGACTACAGTTTTAGAGCATATAGAGAATGAAGATAAGGTAGGCATTAATCCTCTTGACGATGATGTTAAATTCCAAAGAACAAAAAAAGCAGAAACTATTATCGGTGATGACTTAGGTGTAAAAAGTGAAAACATACCATTTGGTCAAATGGCAATCGAAAAATTAAGTAGTCTTGGAAAAGGTTTTAGATATCATGTATTAGATAAACTTGAAGCTATTGAAAGATCAGGTGCAAAGTATGCAGACGAAATAGGTCAAACTATGTCAGCTAGTTTTACTGCTATTGGTGCGGCTAGATTAGGAGAAAGAGTTAAAGGTATTATTCAAGAAACCCTAACTAAAGGCGGAGTACCTTATTATGATTCAGCTTCTGTGTTTGAAGGTGGAACTCAAAGAATAAATAAAACTTTTGTAGATAGAAATGGAAAGACACAAGTTGTTAATTTGTTAAGAGCGATTGCTAATAATGTAAACAGCAAAGGGGAAAGTTTAGAAAGCCAATTCCAAGCATACGCCATATACAGAAGAATGAAAGCATTAACTAGCGATGAAAGAAAGAATAGTGAGTTTGCTAAAAAATTAAAAAAAGATAACAATGCTTTATATAAAAAAATAGTAGAAGAAAAAGAAAATACTTATGAGCAACTTGAACAAGACCATCCTCAAATAGTAGACCTATGGGAACAGTGGCAAGCATATAATGATGCTGTATTAGAATACGCAAGAGATGCAGGTATTTTAAGTGACGAACTAGCAGAGTATTATCGTCAGACAAGTGACTACATACCTTTTTATAAAGCACATGAAGATTTAAAGTCAGGTAAGTTTGATCTTTTTGGTGAAGATAATTTAGGTAATGAAAAAAGAGGTGTCGAAAAATTAAATGACAAAGCTCTTACAAGAAAGTTAGATCAAAGTTTTACACCAAAAGAACTTGTTCCTGCCTACGAAGCAATGCTCGGTAACACATTAGCTATTATGCAGGTTAGTGCTAAAAATATAACTAGACAAAGATTGGCTAGAGAACAAAGGACTATAGGAACAGGTGAAGATATTGAGTCTTCTCAGATATCAGATAAAGAAAATGTATTTATGTACAAAGAAAATGGTCAAGACCGATACATGCAAGTAGAAGACCGATTATTAGTTTCTGCATTAGAATCATATAATTCTGAAGGTGGTATGCAAGGTTTTCTTAATGTAATAGGAATGCCCTCTACTGTTCTAAGAGAGTTAGTAACGAGAGACCCTGGCTTTATGGTAGCCAATCTTCTTCGTGATACTATATCTGCTTACGCTACATCAGGTGCTAATTTTATTCCTATTGTCGATAGTGTGAAAGGATATGCTACTGATCTCGATAATATTAATAGATTTGGAATTGTTTCAGGTTATGATCTTTCAAACGATGCCCTTAATTTAAATAAATTTATTGATAAAGAAATAAAAAAATTAGGTATAGGGCAAAATGGTGGAGTTTCTATGAAAAGATTCTTTACGCCAGGTGGTATATGGGATGGTCTTGGGCAGGCTACTACTCGTTCAGATGCGGCGACAAGACAAGCTGTTTACAAAAAAGTATTTGAAGCGACAGGCGATCAATATGAAGCCGCATATCAAGCATTGGAAGTTATAAACTTTAATAGAAGAGGAGCAAATCAGGTTGTAAGAATAATAACAACTGCGATACCTTTCTTAAACGCTAGAATGCAAGGTCTTGATGTATTGTTTAGATCAGGAGCATCAGATTTAGCTATAAAAAGAACAGGAAAACAATCAGAAAGAAGATACGGAGCGATGCAATCTCGTTTTGGAAAAGGAGATGATGAACTTAAAAATCAATTAGTTTCATCATTCTTTGGAAGATTGGCATTACTATCAGCTCTTACAGCAATGTATTGGTTAATGGTTAGTGATGATGAAGACTATAAAAATTTAACACCTCAACAGAAAGATAATAATTTCTTTTTTAAAATTACAAAAGATTATTCAATTAAAATTCCAATTGCTTTTGAGGTAGGCGTATTAACTAAAGTTATACCTGAAAGGGTTCTTAATTTAATATTTGGAGATGACAGTCTTAGGGATACAAAAGAAAGTGCATTTAGAAATATATCTCAGACATTAAAAATTGATCCTTTTAATTTCCAACTTGTTGCTCCTTTTTATGAGGCAATAGCAAATAAAAATAAATTTACAGGAAGACCCATTGAAAGTTTTTATATGGAAAAATTAGAACCTGGTGCTAGGTCTATGGATTATACTAATGAACTTCTAAGGGTAATAGGAGAAGAATTAAATATATCACCTATGAAGATGGAGCATGTTTTAAAAGGTTACACAGGAACTATAGGAGGTTATGTATTAGCCTTAACTGATAATGTAACTAGACAGATTACAGGAACTCCAACAGCTCCACTCAGACCTTCTGTATTTCCAGGTGGTAGATTTGTTCAAGATGATTTAAGAAGAAGAGGTTTACAAAATCAATACTATGATTTGCAACAAGAGGTAGATAAAGTTGTAGGAACTATAAACAGTCTTAAAAAGAAAGACAGATGGGATAAAGTAAAAGCATATCGTTATGCAAAGAAGGATGTTCTAAGTATTAAAGCAGAGATGGGTAATATTAGAAAGTATATGAAGAATTACAGAAACAAAAGAAATAGAATATCAAGAGATGAAACTCTTTCAAAAGAAATAAGGAATCAATTACTTGATGAATTAGAGTGGGAAAGAGATCAAAAATTAATGGTAATACCATTACTAAAAGAGAGAGCAAATTTACCTGTTTCTGATATGTTTAGTTTTTAAAAAGGGAGAAGACTATGGGGAGACAAAAGGATGACTTTTATCCTACTCCTCCTGAAGCAACGGAACTACTACTTACTGTAGAGAAGTTTGAGGGAGATGTATGGGAGTGTGCAAGTGGCAATGGTGCTATATCAAAGTGCTTGCAAAGAGAGAACTATAATGTAATATCTACTGATCTTAACGACTATGGATACGGAGAAACAGGTAGAGACTTTCTACAAGAAACAAAATCTTTAGCAGACAATATCGTCACTAACCCACCATTTAAATTAGCACAGAGCTTCATAGAGAAGTGTATAGAGCTTGATATAGGGAAGTACGCTATGTTCTTGCGACTTTCCTTCTTAGAAAGCCAAAGGAGGAAAGAACTTTTTGAAAACTTCCCTCCCAAGCGAATATGGGTCATGAGCAAACGCATGACATTGTGGAGGGGAGACCAAAAAAGAAATGGTTCAGGTACTACTGCATACGCATGGTATGTTTGGGAAAAGGATTATAAAGGAAAACCCCAACTGTGGTGGCTATAAGTTAAGTATTCCTTGAGGAATATTTAATATTCATTCGAGCCTGAGAATTTAGCCAGACAAAAACTTACTGTAAATACACTGTAAACATATAAGAATATGTACATATTCCTAACAATTCAATTAAAAAAACTAAAAAAAGCATTTTTGTAAACGTCATATTAATCTCCTATATTAACTTCATCACACTGTTTTCTTCGTGACCCACACGAAATTCCATAACCATTCTCATGGTCTATGAACGAGTCATCTATCGAAAGTTGGTAGGCATAAACGATGACAAGACTTATTATATTTACTAATAAGTTCCTCCAACTTTTATTAACTAAGAATTATCTTCCCCATATTCTTCTCCTTATTTAAAAAAATAAGACCCCTCATTGAGGTATTATCAAAGAAAAAATTGTAAAGAGAAGATTGACATTACGTTTTTTTTACCCATAAAAAATGCCCTCCGAAGAGGGCATCCATTCATTCAGCATGATGTTATTGTTTCGTGATTCAATCTTTTTCTTTGATGTTCTTTTAATGTGGTTCACTCGTCATGGCTAATGTTCTGTATTAATGGTTCACTTATATTTTGTGATGTTCGCAGTTGGTGGTTCATTCGATCATGGTGATGTTTACATCTTCTGATTTACACTTACATTCTTTGAA
>Ga0181420_1000525_pt1 | contig 15204 bp, 10 predicted proteins | sample 43SPOviralmetaG_FD_130145 | JGI IMG/M metagenome (GOLD analysis project Ga0181420, IMG submission 130145) | Marine viral communities from the oligotrophic San Pedro Time Series (SPOT) site, San Pedro Channel, CA, USA - 43 SPOT_SRF_2013-05-22 | ecosystem: Environmental > Aquatic > Marine > Strait... | reverse complement strand
GGCCCATCGGTATTGGCGTTATTACGCTCATTATCGTGCTATCCAGAATGCACTACAACCTAGAAGCTCTGACAGAGAAAGTAAAAGTCCTGTTTGATTTTCACAACAAAAGAAACAAATAATTATGAATCCAAGAAAACCAGTAGGTAAATCAGGTAAAGGCTCTTGCGGCGAAATGGGCGGCATGGGCAAAGGCAAAGGCAAGGGTCGTCGTTCTTACTAGTGCCTAAGAAAGCAAAGAGTGGAGGTAAGATATGCCCAGCAGGTAAAGCCTGGGCTAGGCGTACGTTTGATACATACCCGTCCGCTTATGCTAACATGGCTGCATCCAAGTATTGCAAGGACCCTAACTACGCCAAGAAATCTAAAAGTGCCAAACGCAAAAGAAAGTAATGTCACAGCTAGCACAATGGAGGAAACAGAACTGGGTACGCATTGGAACTGATGGATCAATCAAAGGACCTTGCGGAACGTCGAAGGATAAGAAAAACCCTGACCGTTGCCTCCCTAAAAGAAAGGCTCTTAGCCTGTCGAAATCAGAAAGAGCTAGCACTGCGAGAAAAAAGAAATCAGCAGGAGCCAAAGGAAAGACAGTAGTAGCAAATACACCTAAAGCAAAAGTAAAAACTAAAGCATAATGCCAGACAAATCAAAGATGAAATGCAACGTGCCACGCCGTGAAGTTCAAAGCGGAAAGAAGTTTGTTGTAAAAGCCTGCCAAGGGGGCAAAGAGAAAATCGTAAGATTCGGCGATGCTAACATGTCAATTAAGAAAAGCCAACCCGCCAGAAAAAAAAGCTACTGCGCTCGCAGCGGCGGCATCAAAGGTAAGACTAATAAATTATCCGCTAACTACTGGAGCCGCAAGGCTTGGGACTGCTAACTCATAACGTAACAAACCTTGTCAAGATACACTACATACGGAGCAACTGATGACCCCATCCAGGATGATATGGACGTGGGGTTCGTTGGGTTTAATACTTACAGCCGACCCGATCAACTACCTCCTGGTATGCTTGCCAATAGCTCAAATGGGAGACTGGGTACTAACGGGGAGTGGCAGGTCCGCAAGGGCATCAACGTAATAAAGGCACCCTTTGCGTCTGGTGACGCTGTATTGCGTCTGCCTACTGCTGCCGAAACTCAATCCAATCCTCTAGTAGTTGGCTTACTTCCTACTACTATTAGATCCGCTTCTTTAGATGGTACCGCAAACAAGGTGTCAATTATTATTGATGACCCAACTCCATCCTTAGGGCACGCATTCGTAGTCGGAAACCAAGTTACCGTAGAAGGTTTAGTCGGAAGCCCTGACCCCAACGGTCTACATACGCTTACCGACGTGACCGACAATGGAGCTACTAAGACCCTTAAATATGCCTTAAGTGGCTCTGATGTAGCAGCTTACGGAGGTATTGCTTTGACTTTGCCCTTTTCCTTGGACGACGGAGGCACCGAACCACAGCTAACAACTCTGACTACGTCCCCTGTTATAGGTTTTAATATGGTCTTTGATTCGGGCGGGGTATCGGCAGTATACGCTAGTACAGCTTTTAGCGATCCTAACTCAGGCAACAATCAATTTGTAATTTTGGCTTCAAACATTAATGCAGTAGCTACAAATCTTGAGGATACAAGCGTTAGCGTAACTATGGGTTTCCCTGCTGGTGAAAATGTTAATCAGAACAGCAGTATGCTTCAATCATTCAATAGGATTTTTATTTTTCGTGATGGGCAGGTTGCACTAGAAAACAACAACTTTTTTACTCCAATCAAAATTTCTTCGTCGAGCATGGATACGTCTTTTGTTGTAACGGCCAATACTTCTGCCGATCACAATCTGGCTATTGGAAATGCAATTACAATATCTGGATTAACTGATTTTACTGCAGGAGAAGATCCAAACGGAACATTTGTTATTGCTTCAGTTCCCAGCAGCACAAGTTTTACTTATGTCATTGGATCAGGCGGTTCAACAACCGCCAAGACTTTTACGGTAAGTTCATCATCTTTAATTTCTCCAGGATTTAAATCTGTAAAAAGCGGAACTTACACTCAGCCTGTTCCTATGTCTTTAACCGACATTGATTACGCCAGCGGCATAGCAACCGCTACCGCTAGTTCTTCGGCGGTAGATACACTCCTTGTTGGAGATGTATTAACATTTACGGATGCGGGTAGTTCAACGTATAATGCAGGCGATACCGTACGTGTTAAAAGCATTGATAGCGCAACTACTTTTACTTTTAGTACTGATAAAGCAGACGCTACTAATAAAAACGGAATCGTTCAAAAACCAGTTTCTGTCGGTCTTGGTTTTACGCATATGCCTGCACCCGAATACGCAACGTATCACCAGCGCAGGTTGTTAATGCCCTTTAAACATAATGTAGCAGCTTCAGCAAATACTTATCAATACCGAGGTATACTGGACGAAGTGATTGCGTCCGATGTATTGGACTCCGATACTTACGATCAAATCTATGCTCAGTTTAGATTTAATGCAGGCACGTCGGACTTTAACGTAGGACTGCACTCATTCTCGGATGACAACCTTTTGGTGTTTAATCGCAACAGCATTCACCTGGTGCAGGGTATTGGATCCGATGCGATTGTAAAGTTAATTACAGACGAAGTGGGGTGCGTAGCAAGGCAGAGTATTATACAAGTTGGGAACAACGTGTTGTTTCTTTCTGACAATGGAGTATACGGTGCTAATTTCCAAGACCTATATAACCTTCGTGGCAACGAAGTCCCACTCAGTTCTCCCATTAATTCTATTATACAACGGATTAATAGGGACGCCTGGGACAAAAGCGTAGGCGTATACTTCGACAATAGATATTACTTAGCTGTTCCGTTAGATAATAGCCGTGTTAACAATGCTATCTTAATTTTCAACTTCATTAACAAGCAATGGGAAAGTATTGATACAACTAATGCAACGAACTGGAATATTGCTAACTTAATTGTAGCTGGTAAAAAGTCCGACCGTGCTGTCTATGCGGTCAATACTTTGGGTGGGCTACACAGGCTTGATGCCCGTGTAGATGCAACGGATATACTTGCTACGGCTATTCCCGTATCAGGAGCCGAGGCAGAAGATCCTTACAATATACCTGCCTCTGTAACGACTAGGCAGTTTACCCTAGGGAGTATGGACCGCAAGCGTTGGAACAACCTAGAGCTTCACGTGCAATCATCACCCGACGAAGCGTCAAACCTAAATATTAGCGCAGAGCTAGAGAACCTTGACACTACTGTAGATGTTGGTACTCTCAGTGCACTTAATTCAAATTCAGTACTGGCAGCCGACGAGGATGTTTCCGTCCGTGGTAGAATAGGTAACAAACGAGCATACGGGATGCAAGTCACCCTTAACAATACAGTTGGCCGACCTAGATTCAGAGGAATCAAAGTCGGCGGAGCTGAAGCATTTAGATCAACAAACAAAGCAATATAAGATATGGCAAGATTTATAACAGGAAATTCATTTGGAGCTACAGATGCGGTGACATCCGCAACTTTAAACAATGCTGTCAATAACGCTAAAATATCGACGGACTCTGTCGATGGGACTACAATAGAAATAAATTCTGATGCTCTTCGGATTAAGGATGGAGGGGTAGGATTTGCTAAATTGACGGACGTCATAGACAGCGACACAATGTCTGGCGCAACCGATACAAAATTAGCTACAGCCGAAAGCATCAAGGCCTATGTTGACAATAATTCAGGTTTTAAAGCTAGCACAGCAACAGGAACTTTAAGTGCAACTAATTCATTCCAGGATTTAGACCTGTCGTCTGTTGTGGGTTCAAACAAGGCTATGGTAATAATGGAAGTATTTGATGGTAACGCAAACAACAGGTATATACTATTTCGGACGAAGGGGTCATCGGTTGAATCCTACGGGTTCAACGCACAGGGCGCAAGTGCAACTGTATTAAGTACTTCAAACGCTGGTGGAACTATTGTGGTAACAACTGATTCATCTGGAGTCCTTGAATATAAAACACCAGCAGGTACTACTACTGGAATAAACTATGTTGTCCAAGCCTTCCAAGTAATTTCTTAAACATTTAATACTATGCCTATCTTAACTAAAGGGACTACGTTCTCCAACGGAGAGCAACTTACCGCTGACAAGCTCAACGACTTGCTTGACGAGGCTACGTTTAATCAGGAAGCTACCGACAGTAGCTCCACTACGGTTAATTCGTCTGGTCAAATTATAGTCAATGACGGAGGAGTAACCTTCGCTAAACTGACAGATGTCATCGATGACGACACAATGGCTACGGCAACATCTACTACTTTAGCTACCTCAGAGAGCATCAAGGCATACGTGGATAGTAATGATGCTGCGGGCTTTACTCCTAGCACTTATGCTGGAGAAACAAGTATAACTTTTCCAAATGGTCTTATTATGAAGTTTGGAACGGTGAGCGTAACATCTACGGGCGCTCAATCCCATTTATTCAAAAATGCCGCTGGAAATAATGATCCGTTTCCAACGGCCTGCGTTTATTTGTCAGGAGATAGAGACGGTGCTGATTCATACGGCAACCTATCAGTTACGTTAAAGGATAAGAACGGATGGACGGGTGATGTGAACAATGCCCAATCGGGAACATATAATTATCTAGCCTACGGTTACTAATGAACCCCCTCCTGCAATCAGTTCAAGTAGCATTGCAAAATGCTGAACAGAAAGAAGCCATTTCCTTTATAGATAAGGTCGTGGATTTCTGTATTGAACACGAGAACGGAAAAGTGTTGGCTGGATGGCCAGAGGATTTAATGCAACTGCTTGTTGCCTACCACATTGCGAAGGATACATTCATTGTCGAGCAGAACGACGATGGGGATATTACAGCTTTAGGTATGTGGTATAATTGCGATGAGGACTCCGACTGGAGTTTTATTGAAAACTGGGAGCCAGACAATAAGGACTCCAACGGTATATTTATTGGTTTCCTTCACGCTACTAGTACTGATTTATTTAAAAAAATAACGAAAAAGTTTTTAGAGGTATGCCCTGAGGCTATGCAAAAAAAACTAATAATGATGCGCCACAGAAGTGGAGCGATAAAACGAGTTAAAAGTAATCATAGACTATTTAATAAAATACTAGCGATATAACATTATGGGTTCATCATCATCACCAAAAGCACCACCACCAATCGACCCAGGTAAGTCAATGGGCGAATACTTGTTCGGCAAGGACTTCAGTAAGTCGTATCAGGGCATCACCGACCCTAGACTTCAAGATAGATTGATTGCCGCCGAGTCAACGTATCGTCCGCAATACGCTGGGCTAGAGCTTCAGGACATTAATACATTTGCTTATGGTCTTGACGAAAGGGCTAACCCTGAGTACGGACGAATCCAGGCAGAGATTGCTGGGTTACAGGCGGGGCAGGAGTATGAAAGTCTTTCAGCGAAGGAGCGCAGTAAGGCACTTGAAGCACAGGCTGATATTCTTTTCCCCAATCAGAAGTCTAGCGCCCGTAATAAGGGCGGCGCATTCAATCAACAGAATAGAATAAATGCGGCTAAACGTGCTGAGTTTATTAAGCACGGAAAAATTGGAAGCGGTGACCGAGCTGCAAAGATTGCCGAACTAGAAACACGTCTAGAAGGTACGCCCGAAACGCTTGAAGCTCAAGGAGGGCTATTCGATTTATTGGAAGATCAGTCACGCCGTGCGGGTGACTTGCAACGTGAGCAACTAGGGTTGCAACGTGAGTCCGACGTAGCTGCATTAGAGGAGTTCTCACCTCAAGTAGTGCAGGCTTACCGTGACGCTGACCCCTTTAGCACAGCTTTGGCTGAGGAGGCTTCCGCTAGGGCAATGGACTCAAGCCTAAGGGATAGAGGCCAGGGTCTTATGAGTTCTGCGTTGCGAGAAGCTAGTGAATCCGAAAGTGCATTGCAATCCAGTGGCATGGCTAACGTAAACGCAAAGCGTGAAGCCGCTAGTGCAGCAGAAATTGCATTAAATCAGAGCGGATTGTCCAACATAAACGCAAAGCGTGAAGCTGCTAGTGCAGCAGAGCAGGAGCTTAACAAGGTAGGGATGTCCTTGTCTGACCTATCTCCTACCGAGCAAGAGGCTATACTGTCTGGACGTGGAATGGAGTTCGCTGCATCTACTGGAGAACTTACTGCCCTTGAAAAGCGCAGGGCGCAGCAGTCCTCACGGGAAGCCTCTGTTGCTCGTGGTCGAGGAATGGATCAAAGTGCTGTATATGGTGAAATGGAAGCTCGTATGGCTCAGGAGCTAAACAAGCAGGAGCGTGAAATCGCTCTGGGGGCAGGTTTATTAGGACAACAAGCCGAGATGCGTTTAAATAGATTAGGTAAAGGCGCAGGTATTCTTGGTCAGGCTGAAGCTATGAATGCTCAACGCAGAGCAGAGCAGTTACAGCGCCAGAAATTTGGTGCTAGCTCACTTACTCAAGCCGAAGCTATGAATGCCCAACGTAGGGCAGAACAACTCCAGCGTCAGCAATTTGGTTCTGATCAATTACGTGTCTCAGAATCTATGCTAGCGCAAAGAAGAGCTGAAGAGTTACAACGCCTACAGCTAGGCGCAGGTTTAATGGGACAGGCTGATCGGCAATTGCAAGGAGCTTTTGGTATGAACCGTCAGCTAGCAGGCGACGTAGGTATGACTATACTTGGTCGACCTTCGGCTTCTATTGGTCTTGGTAATCAGATGCTAGGACAGGCAACCGCAAGTGCAGCGGGACCTATGGGACCTCAGTTGTTTGATCCTAACGTAGGTCTTAATATGGCCTTGCAACAGCGAGGACAGGACGTTACGTTTGCAGGAATGCAGGCTCAGGCTGATGCAGCTAGGGGTGGAGGATACATGGATTTTGCTGGATCTCTTGGTTCTGCGATGATAACAAAGTGTTGGGTAGCCCGTGAGGTCTACGGTATTGATAATCCAAAGTGGTTGCAGTTCAGAGAGTGGTTAACCTATGAAGCTCCTCGTTGGTTTGACAGACTGTATATTAAATACGGCGAGCGAACCGCCAAGTTTATCTCCAACAAGCCTCGTGTAAAATCAATCATCCGCAAGTGGATGAATACAAAAATTAAATAATATGGCATTTCTATCAGGATCAACAATTCGACCAGAACTAGCTAACGCAGACTACAGCGGCTTTGCTAATGCGGCTACTATACAGGCTAACGCACTGGCTAACTTTGGCGCACAGATCGGCCAGGGTATCGAGAAGTACCAGAAGAACAAGGAAATTACAGGCGTTACCCTAGCTTCTATTGAAGGTACGCTTGCTCAAAGACCAGACCTTATTGCTTCGGGAAAAGAACAGGGAGGTAAGATAGGCGGCCTATTTAATAAACTAGAAGATGATGGAGTGCTAAACAAAAGCGAAGCACTTATGCTGAGAGGTTTCTTAGATACTTCCATAGAAAGTGACCTAGCTAAACAAGCAGCAGTTGATGCGCAACTTGAACGTGAAAACCTTATAGCACGTACAGAAGCATCTCGTCGATCTAATCAGCCTGCGCCAATAACGTATACTCAAATACAAGGCGTATCTAAGGTTATGGACGAACAATTTAAAAATGTAAAGGTCGATGAATTGACTGGAGAACTTTATTCAGAGGTTCCAAAGACGGGGGATTATAACCCTTTTAATACAAAGCGTATTCCAGCAAACGTTCCAGAATCATTGAAATCAATGCCTGGATTTGAAGAATGGAGAAAGTCTAAGATGTCACCCTCGTCTTCTGTAGATTATGGGTCGATGGGAATGAAAGTGCTCGACTAGTAATATGGCTGAATCTAAAGTCCGATTGCCGTCTGGGATAGAAGTAGTCATTAAGCACAAAGATGGAGCGTCTGAGCAAGACGTTTTAAACTTTGCATTCAATGAGTACGTCACGAACCAGGACCCTGGAACTAAAATAGGTAGTTCGATTGCCCAAGGGATTGATACCCTTCAGCAATCTTATGGTTCTTCTATCGAAGGTTTAGGTAACATTCTAGATGCTGAGTCACTAAAACAAATTGGGGGAGATATTGTACTTAAAAATCAAGCAGAGATAGATGCTAGATTATTCAGGGAGTCCCAAGCTCCAACAGACAAGACTCAAGTTACCAAAGCCCTTGATTATGTAGCCGAACTTGCAGGTCAATCTGCGCCTCAGATGGCTACTTCTGTGGGCGGTGCTGCTATTGGTGGCGCTATAGGTTTACTAGGTGGTCCTTTGGCTCCATTTACAGTGCCAGCGGGTGCATTTCTAGGGGGATTTATTAGTAATGTACCTTACTTTTACGGATCTAATCGTGAACGTCAGAAAGAATCTATTGAAAGAGGATACAAATTAGAAGTTGATGAAGGGGCCGCAATGCTTGCGGCTATACCTCAGGCATCTTTAGATTCAATCATAGCAGCAATTGGCGCAAAGTTTATAGCAACTCCAGCTATGAAGATAGGTGGTGGCGTTTTTACTAAAGTTGCCGCTGGGTCTACCGTTGGAAGTTTGACTGAAATACCTACGGAGATAGGACAGACGGTCCTTGAACGGCAGCAAGCGGGACTTCCCTTGTCAGACGACGAAGCCATAAAGGAATATATAGATGCTGGAGTTGGTGGAGCCGTATTAGGTGGATTGTTTGGTGGCGCAGGTGGCGCAGTTAGCGCAGTTCCTTCTCCGACAATCGGCAAGAAGAAGGATTCCAAAACACAAAAGTCGGATCTAGGCAAGCCAGTAGAGCAGCGTTCAGAGATTGAGGTTCCCAGGGAAATTCAAGTAACCTACCAGCCAGTAGACGGCAATCCTACTATCATTACCCTAGCCATTGATAAAGGCGAAGACGCATTTACTGCAGCGGAAAGAATACTAGAGGGCAGACGACTACCAGATTCTGACATGACTGTCAACGAGTATTTTGATACGCCCCTTGAAGTGGCCATCGACGAGCAAGAGGCAGTTCTCGAAGAAGACGTACCCGTAGATCCAGTGCCTGTTGAGCAGGCACCAACTCCTGAGCCAACTCCTGCACCAGAGCCGTCTGTAGAGACGGCACCTGAGTTTGACGTAGATCCAAGTACTGGTTTACCTAGCTTTAGCCTTCCTCAAAATTTAAGGAAGGGACAGCCTGGTTATTACCAAACTCAAAACATTAAATTTGCTTCTGACCTGGAGCGTGCAGCGTACAGCGCAACGACTTCAACTAGGGACGAGACGGCGAAGCGCAAGCGTGCCAAGTATCGTAAGATATTGCAGGATGCTGGTTACTCCAGCACAGAGATAAACCAAATGGGCCGTGAACTTCGGTCACAAATGCGTGACCAATATGACGGTGCAGGATCTGAGCTGTCTGTTTCATTGAAGGAAGATGCGGCACCTGTGGCCGCAGTAGACGAGTTAGAACTTACTCAAGAAGAAATTGACATAATCAATCAAGAGCTAGATCAGGAGTTAGACCCTGTCGCTCAAGCTGGAGATAGGCTACCTAGTATACTAGACGAAAAAGACATTACCGCAAAGGCATTTACTCCTTACAGAAAAGAAATGATGCCAAAACCAGAAGTGGTTAAAGCGGCTTTGCCTATCTTTACAAAGTTAAAGTCAGGCGAAAAAATTACAACATCTGAGAGTAGACAGCTTGCTAGCGTTATAGACAGAGTTAATCCCGTTAGACCATACAAAGAGGTTCCGCCTCCTGCGAGTGAATCTGATATGCTTCGTGGACTGGAGGAAGGCAAGCGTGAAAAAATTAATCAAGCCAGGAATCTTCCAACAGGAACATTTGTTAAACTGCGCCTAGACATTCCTGCTTATCGAGATCACGGCGTGTGGGTCCCTACCATTCACGGAGCTACAGAAAAGACTAGGGGCTTTAGGGGCGGTAAATCTATTAGCCATCAATCGACTTCAGTTGTTACTAATGCAAAGTTTGGAATCATCGGTTACGACAAACCTGCTGGTCAAGTTGTAGCTACGGGTATTGCTTCTAAGCAAGAAACTAAAGTACCAATAGCCACAATACTGGGGCAGTATGTAAACTTAACCGAAGGTCAGGCTGTTACTCGTGCCGAAGCCGCTATTAAAGATCCATCTTTTGTGCAAGTCGGGATGGACCCTAAGCGCAGGGGTTATTTTTATGATCGTTCTAGTATGCAAGAGGTACTGTCCGCCGACGAGGTCATACAGGTTGGACCACTTGTACTTGCTAAGAACCCAGTGTACGGTAAGACACCCCGCAATGAGTTTCTTTCTCGTGAAGTAGAGGGTGCTGTTGATCAAGACGTAGTAGCCCAGTCGGCACCCTTAACATCAGAGCAAGGCAGCGTTAACTTAACTCAGAACGAAAGAAAATTCTTTAATAGCTTCTTAGAGAATCAAGCTAACCGTGAAGAACTTCTAGAAGAAGTTCCATCCTTACGGATCAATGAGGGTCGTCTTTTCATTGACTCTTCGGATGTTGATAATCTTAATAACTTTATAAGTAATGTAGGCATCAGCGACGGTCTAGGCACCGTCCCTCCACGTCTTAAAACTTCTCAATTTTACCAACCATTTTTAAAATATGAAAAAGAAAACACCCAAGAACAGTCGGGCACAGGCGCAACCTCAGCCCCAGCAGGAAACCGCCTCTTCAGTCAGCCCCTCCAGGATGCTACGTCGGTATCGGAACGATACCAAGGGACTCAAGGAATACGTGGACAAGAACCTAGACGCATTGTTGAGCTAGACGAGGAGCGTGCTGCGGTTATAGGCAAGGCCTATGACAAGATGAAGCACGACCCTAAGAACCCAGAGGTTGTTCGTGCATACCAAGCACTAGTCAAAGAAACCTTAGCTCAATATGATGCTATCCTGGAAGACGGATACGCTATGGAGTTGAGCGATGTTGAGTACGACAACTCTCAAGACATGATTGAAGATGTACGCAACCGAAAGGTTATGCGTGTGTTCTCAACCGAAGACGGATTCGGCACAGAAGGAATCACGGCAAAGGAAAGACGTGAGAATCCAATGCTCGCCGAGTCTGGGCTAACAGATAAGAACGGCAAGCCACTGCTAGTCAACGACATATTTAGATTTGTTCACGACTTTTTTGGTCACGGCAAACTGGGCAACGGATTTGGCCCACTAGGAGAAGAGAACGCATGGAACGTGCACTCACTTATGTTTTCTCCGTTGGCCCGTAGGGCATTGACTACCGAGACTCGTGGTCAAAACTCTTGGGTAAACTTCTCTGGAGTAAACGACAAAGCATTTGAGATACGCAATCAAGCAAGGCAAGCCCGTGCAGATGGTGATCTAAAGAAAGCCAAGCGTTTAGCTCAGAAAGCATACAGCAGTATGCGCTTTGCCGAGCAAAAAATTGGTCTGTTGCCTAAAGAGTTTTCCGAATCTAACTACCAAGAAGATGTAACAGCTCAAGCGGCAGATCCTGCCGCAGAGGATCGTGGTCCTCAAGAGACGTTTGATAATATCAATCAGCTTGAAGACTTCATATCGAAGTCCTTCAGTTCAATAGCTGATAAGATGGGTATTAACATATACCCTAATATGGTAGGGCAGTTCGTGGCGCAGTACAACGTCACGCAGAAAATTATTGAGTACAACCCAAGGGCTTTGCTTAACCGAACTAAGGCTGGCGTGCAGGCTGCTATGCGTGAAGAGATTATTCACGCTGCTATGCACAACGTGCTTATACAGAAAGAAAAGAAGGCCAGGACTGGACGTAGCGAAGATGCACTATGGGTAGACTTCTTTACTGCACTGGGTAACAACCTTACCCCTCAAGAGCGTGCGGAAATTCAGAACGTATACCAATCCCTGCAGGAGGGCAACGCTGTTGACTTTGGTTCTGAGTACAGCCGTGCAGTAGTGCAGAAGTTTAGGTACGGGGACTTCACCGAGCAATACATTGCAGTCGACAAGGGAGGCCCAGCCTTCCAGGCTATCGTAGATCTCCTTCGTTCGGTGCAGGCTTACATGGCCAAGGTCCTGGGACCTATGGTTAAGACTGACCCAGAGGCGGCTCAGGTAATCGTCGATACAGTAGAGCTTCTTAATGCTATTGACCCTTCGATCCGTCCGAAGAGTCAGCAGGTAGTGGCCAACGCCTACAGTGAATCTGATAAAAACACGGCTGAAGAGAACGCAGAGGAAGACGTAGCGCCGAAGGACGCATCTCAACGAGTGCGTGAAGAACGTAAGTGGTGGGATGGACAGCTGAGATCTAAATTGTCGAAGAGTTTGACTCCGATTATTACTAAGTTACGCAGGATTAATCCGCAGTTCGCTTTACTATTTCAGCGACTTGAAAATACAATTCGTGAACGCAGTTTAAAATATAAGAAGAAAGCTCAACCGTTTTTCAATAAGTTAAATAGTTTAAAAGGCGATGAGTTTGCAGAAATAAAACAACTATTATTCTTTAGCCCTACTCCAGACGAGGCAAATCTACCAAAGAACAGAGCTACAATGCAGCGCAGGGATGCGCTACTGCATAAGCATGGTTTGCTTAATATGTATCGTTTAGATGTTCAGCCGATTCTAGAGGAGATATATGCGCAGTACAGTGAACTCGGTATGCCCATTGGTTACCTGGAGGATTACTTCCCTCGTGTAGTCAAAGATCTTGAGGGCCTAATTAAATCCTACGGGTACGAAACTAAAAAAACTTTTGGTAATCTAGTACGAAATGAAAATGCACGACGTAAAGAAGAAGGGCTACCCGAAATGGAATCCTCCGAGCGTGCAAGGTTTTTCCAGGACTTCTTGCAGAATAAGTTTAGCTTCGGTCCTAAAGGCGTTCGACCTCCAGGCAATGTTAAGCTTCGTGAAATCCAAACGATTCCGTCTGACAAGCTTAAGTTCTACGAGGACCCAAGCATTGCTTTTGGTAACTACACTACTAACATGGTGTCCGCCATCGAGGCTTACCAGGTACTTGGTTCTACTAACCAGGCAGGTAACAAGGGAGAGACAGGCAAGCTAGGCGAGTTGACGGAGCGACTATTCCAGCAAGGTCTGATTGACGAACAAGATGCCAGCGAATTAAAATCTGCCGCAGAGTTAGCTACCGTCCAGGCGGGTCAAGAACTGGTACCACTCCGTGAACTTGGAGCTGCAACTTACGTGTTTACCTTGATTGACGTTGGCACCGTGCTGATCCAGTTCCTTGATTTGGCTAAAGTCTTAGTGCTTCGTGGCCCTACTGCTACAGCTAAAGGCGTTTATCGAACGCTCACGGGTAACCGTGTCTACGATATTGAAGAGGATTTTTCTATCGTGAAAAAACAAATCATGGCGGAGTTCGATCAAGAAGGGGGCACTCAAAAGCTCTTGAATTTAGGGTTGCGCTATGTAGTTCCCTTTCAAAAGATGGACGTATTTGCTAAGCACGCCACCGTAGAGGCTACTCTTATAGACTTCTTAAAGAAAGCTAATGCTAAAGTTGGTTCTAAACCCTATAGGCAGTTGATGACCGAGCTGACTATCAAGATGGGACCAGATGCTGCATTCAAAGCTGTTCAAGGGATGCGAAGAGATACATTTGATAAGAACTCTCCCGAGGTGAAGGAAGCCGTAATGGTGGAGCTGTTTGACAGGCAGCCTTTGACGTACTTGCAGATCCCCGAAACGCACAGAAGGAATCCGAACTCCCGCTTACTTTACAAGCTCAAGACATTCATGCTACTTGATATTAATTTCAACAGGGAGCTAGCCTTGAATGATTTAATGGGACCAGATAAAACTGTTAAGCAGCGTTATAAAGGATTGAAGATGCTCGTTGCTATGATGGCTGCGCTCACCGCAATCGGTGTACCCAAGGATCTACTGCTGGATTTCATACGTGGAAAAGACACATACCTATCTGATCACGTTATAAATAATATGTTACAAGTCTTTGGGTTAAGTAGATACGGGGTCGGCACTATCTTTGAAGACGGACCTGTTGATGCAATCGTTGACCGCTTCAAGCCTGCGGCTTACAGCATTCTTGACGGAACGGAGAATGATTTGCTAGCGTGGGTCAAGGGGGACCGAGAGATCTCTGAGTTTAAAGTGTGGAAGAACCTTCCTGTCTTTGACGTCTGGGGTCGCTTTACGGAGGACTTCCAAAAGAAGAAAGAAAAGCTGTATAGAGAAAAAAGGAAAGAGGGTCAGGTCCCCTTTATACGCAGGTAGTAAAACAAGTTTGGCCTCCCCCCAGATAAGGGAGAGGCCAAATGTCGAGGACCCTACTATGACCGAAAAGCCCTCTAACGTAACACATAACGTAACGATAACTAATAACACGCCTTAATACTAAGGCTCTTTAAATATGTAATCGCCTGCGTTTATTGCAAGTTATATCAGTCTTTACTGATGATATGGGTTTCATTTGTAGGTATATCGTAGAAGTATTCACCATTTGCGATCATCTTGTTGGGCACCTCGATGAGTTTGTCATCGGTCAGTTGCCAGCCGCAGATACGCATAGCGTGACTGTACTCCTTGTTCCATATGTAGAATTGAATGGGCATAGAAAGGTTTGCGAACTTCTTCTTGCGCTGAGGTAAGTGCACACTAGGCCAGGGAAACTTAGGCCCCTTCCAAGCGAGCTTGCACTCGCACTCGATGAAGCACAGGCCCTCGACGATTAGGTCAGCGCAGTACTTGTCGGGGTTGTCTATAGCAGTGTACCCCTTGCGTGCTATGTACTCCTTGGTTGCCTGCCTAGCGGGGCTATCCGTCAGGTCAAACATATCTACGTCGAATCGTTTGTGTTTCATATCCGTGCTAGTTGGTTGGCATTTGAATGCCTGCATGAAAGCAGGCTTTGCGAAGTGACTGCAGGTATACTGAGCTGTCATGCTCTTCATGTTTCCTGCGAGCGTTGACTCGCTCGATACCCTTGGTTACGCTTGAACGGTTTCTGTTTACTAGCTTAGATATTTCTTCGTGCGTGCATCCGTGCAGGTGCAGTATGTAAGACAGCGCATCTCTTGCGTATGATGCCCGTCGTGTTCTGGACTTACCTCGGATGACGTTAGGTGTACTGCCAAACTCGTTGGCGGCGATTTCAATTAGTTGATTTTTTGTTTTCATTATTTTATTATTCCTACGCAGTGATATAGTTTGAAGATTCCACGAACGTCACGTTCGCCTTCTCGATTTTTAGCAACTGAGTATTGCAACTCAGTGTATGGT
>Ga0181420_1000524_pt1 | contig 15230 bp, 18 predicted proteins | sample 43SPOviralmetaG_FD_130145 | JGI IMG/M metagenome (GOLD analysis project Ga0181420, IMG submission 130145) | Marine viral communities from the oligotrophic San Pedro Time Series (SPOT) site, San Pedro Channel, CA, USA - 43 SPOT_SRF_2013-05-22 | ecosystem: Environmental > Aquatic > Marine > Strait... | reverse complement strand
TTTTTTTATTAAGCAGGTGGTGCAGGGTATCTGTAGTTACTTCCATTATTAAAAGGGTTAGTGCTTCCTTGACCCATATTAAGATTATACCCTTTTAAACCTATATATCCTTGATCTACTATTCTCCCTCTAAGTGTCGATGAAGACCAATCCATACCTAAAATACCTAACCCTGATGATGTAACCATTAACCAATCTAAGTCGTCTTCTACTTGTGATTTTCTTCTTGTAAAGAAATCTCCTGTTTGTAAGTCTAAAAATCTAAGTTTTCTAGTTAAATTACTAACATACCCACCCATTAATACACAATAAGTGTTCATATATCTAATTATGGGTTGACCATATACAGGAGTATTTCCTATATCTTTATCTACATTTGTAGTTATTTTATAATAACTATTATTAGGGTTATTAAATAAACCTTGTAAATTGGTATTTTGGTTTAAATTACCCCAAAGATTATAAACACCATCTCCTGTGGAATCAACACCTGATCCTTTATAAATCATTTTAGTACCATAACTACTAACTCCCCCTTGTCCACCATCAACTATAGTTAAATTAGATATACCTGCACTTGTTTGTATTGAAGTAGGAAGGCCGTTTAGTACTTTTTGTTCTGTTTCTTGTGGTACTAATAATACGTTTTGTAAATAATCATTAGGTATGTTTCTTGCCATTATTCTACCTGCTGCATATAATATTCCTGGGTATTCTCCTAACCCAAAAGGGCCCCATTTTTTTTCATAATTAGAAATAGCATTACCATTATATGTAACTGCTTGGGTGTTATATGCTCCATTCTGCTGGTAGTAATCTTCCATATTTGAAGGTAATCCTTGATCTTCTGTTCCTATTCCCGTTCTAAGGATATCTATTATTATTTTTTGGCCTTTATTGATATGTCTAGACATTACTAATAAAGGAACATTATCTGTACTATAATCGTCTACTAGGTATTTAACTTGACACCCCCCACTGCCTAAACGGAATTGGGCTTGACCATAATCTATTTCTCCATTTATTATTTGTCCTGAATAGTCTCCTAATTCGTCCCCCATACATTCTAATTCTACTTGAGTATAAGCGTGTCTTATTGCAATATCTGAAATTTGGTCTTCAGGTATTATTTGTTGTCCTTTTAAGTTTAAATCTTCCATTTTAGTAATAGGTTTACCATCTGGAATATTATTTAATTCAGTAGCAGGTGCATAATACCTTCCATCAAAAGTATCCATTGGGAGTTTTAAAGCCTTTTTAGTTTCAAGGAATACAGGAGTTGTATCTGATTCAAATTGTCTTTTTCTTCCTTCTTGCATTATCCATATGTGGTTTGAATCTTGATAAGGCGTATTATTAGACCCATGCATTATAATAGCTCCATTTTCATATATATCATGTTCGGGAGTAACATTATTATAACCATCTAATTCTGTGGTTTTTGCTACTATTTTTTCTGCTAAGAGTTTTAGTTCAGATTCAAGTGCTTTACCTTTATTGTAATGAAGATATTCATATGTTTGTTCTACTATATTTTTATGTGAATTTTTTCCATCTACAGGAATATCATAAAAAATATCATCATATATTTCTTTAATTCTATCCTCATTAGGAGTTTGTTTGGTTTTAGCTAACTTTTCAAAACCTAAAGATACTTCTTCTTTAAAGGTTTTTTTACTATGAACTCTTTTATTTAATTTTATTTTTTTTACAGCCATTACCTTATAACTTTAAAATAATAATTATCATCATAAATAGTTGTCCCTTCATCGTTAATATGTTTAAATAATATACGATAATGTCTTTCTGGTTGGAAATTTTTCATATAAAGTTTAAAATACATTCCTTCCGAATCGGCGCTCATTTTTGTATTATTATTATCAAAAGGTATAATTTCTCTTTCTGTATGTGCGTCTCTCACACTATAGAAAGAAGATGTAGTAAAATATCCTGCGTCTAAATAGTTAGAAGTTGTTGCAAAAGTTCTTGTAGGGTACTTATCCCTTACATGTACTCTTACTAAAGCTTCATCATTTTGATTATATGTTTTTTTATTATTATAAAGAGTTACATTTAATTCTCCGCTTTTTTTAGCTGAAGATTGTTTATTATGTACACTATCATCCCATTTAAATATTAATTTAGGAGCATATATTGTATGGGTATCTACTGAAAAATAATTTAAAATACCTAAACTATGAGATACATTGTTTTCAACTACGTCTGGAATTTTTATAATAAAACCATTATTTTCAGGTATAGCGTAGGGCCAATAATTAAAAGCTGCTGATCCTCCTACAGATTCAGCTATATTATAACATGTAGTTCCTAACATTAATCTATGGATAAATTGAGTTGCATTTAAATCTGTATTTAGTGAATCTCCTGACAGAAATTGTTGTGATGCTCTACTAATAGCAGTTCCTGCATTTTCATACCATGCTCCTCCTCCTTGGGTTATAAGAGAAGAACTTACAACAGAACCTGTTATATAAGTTCCAAAACTTGAAGTTCTCCAAGCTTGTTTTTCTGTTGTATTATTCATATATACCCAACTAGCCCCATTTGATCCTGTTGGTAAATTATCATATCTACCTGTTCCTTCACTCCATCCACTAACACCTCCATTACTTGCAGTTACTATAGCCATTTCTACGTTTTGAGTAGATGTTAAATTTATTGGGTCTGTTGATGTTAATTGTACACTTGCTGTTAAGGTATTTGTTACATTTGAGTTAAAAGCACTATTTACTAGATATTGTACTATATCAGTGGCCCCATTCGCAGTCCATTTACTTTTAGCTAATTCTGGGACTTTTGAATAAGCCTCTTGTATATCTTCAGTTTTAAATTGTATTAATATTCTAGAAGGATATAATACGTTATCTGAACTTCCTTTTTCTTTTGCAAGTTCTAATATCTCATCATGTCCTGTATTCATATGTTTACGGTCAGGATGACTGTATATTGTTGTGTCTTTTTGTGGGTAAATTGAATAATATGCCATAATTAATATGTTGTTACTTGTCCTTTAATATCTGTATCTGGGTATTTTAATTCAAAAATACTAGGGTCCATTGATGGGTATATTACTCCATTTCTTGTAGCACCATCAATAGAATATTTATATTGTGAGTAATTAGATCCAATACCATATTCGTTTTTAAATCTTACATCTTCTACTGTTTGGACTCCTTTTACAGCTCCTATAGTATTTTTGACATCAGAAATTATGATAGGTTGGTTTATTTGCCATTTATCTATTTGAAAATATGATTTTAGTTCTGATATAGCTTTTAATAAAACATCATCGTTATTAAAATTTTTATAAACTGTTATTTCAAATTCTAAACTAAAGTTTACTATAAAAGCATCTTTAATATTAATAGCATCAGTTAACATTCTATATTGTTCTAAGTATGTTGATAGGTTTGTCTTTGTTGCTTTGTTTAGAGTAGTTAATCTTCTAGTTCCGTTATATCCTAAAGTATATAAGTTTAAGGCTAGAGGATTAGGTATTCTATTTGGTTCTGTTGTTAGGGGGGATGTTTGATCATCCTGGACTATAAAAGCTTTTGCGATACCCCCAAATTGAGGAGGCATAGATAAAGACCTAATTATATAATCCTCTCTGGTAACTGTTCTTTTTTGGGTAGAAAAGTTAGCTATAGTATTTAGTCTTATATCTTCAATACTATCTCCATCACCACCTCCTCTAGCTGGTTCAGGGTTATCAGAAGATACAGTAGATATTACAAAATTACGCATACCTGAATTTATGTTGGGTTTATAATCCTGTAGTAAAGTTCCAACTTCTGTTATTGTGTTTGAATTTACATTAGAACTTAGACCCCCTCCTACTACATATGTTATAGTTAGTGTAGTATTTGACGGAGCTTGCCCATAAGCTTTTGTGTATAAGAAATTTGAAGGATCATAAGCTCTATCTAAATCAGCCCTTCCATCTTTAATACCTAACCCTATATTATCGGGGTTTGGGATTATTTGTTCATCAGATTTAATACTTGCTCCTGCACCAAATTGTATTTCTAATTCATTATTAGGTTTAAATCTAGATATAAATCTCCTAGGAACCTGTTTTAATTTTAATAGATAAGGGGTGTCGTTACTAAACTGATTTAATGAAGGGTCATTAGCTGCTGTGTTAGTTACTTCTTCAAATTTTGTATCTTGTGCTAAATAATCTACTTCTTCCCATTCATTACCATCTGAATCTGTTATAGATTCTATTGACATAATATTAGTATCAAATAATGTTATTGTTTTAAATCTTTCAGCTGAACCTATACTAAAAGTTTGTGTCTTAGTAGTTCCTGAGAGAGCTCTTGCGTTCTTTTTAACTAAAAAATATTCAGGATTTCCTGATGCATCAAATTGATGTACACTAGAAGTAGTAGGACTAAAAGAAGATGAATATGTAAAATTACAATCTTCAGTTAAGTAAAAACTAGTACCTTCCGTTGATTTGAAAGTAGAGTTTTTTCTTATTCTTAACCCATAATCATAATCTTCTACATAAATAGTATTCCCTCCCCCGTCTGTTGTTGTTTTTGAAGGTACTAATTGAGATACTTCTAATGTAACACTAGCCGCTGATGTTGTTTTAGGTTTATATCCTAAAGCGTAAGCCATATTATATAAATTTTCTCTATCTTGTGCTAAAGCTAAAAAAGTTTCTTGTACTTGGGTATCTGTGTAAAACGATAGTACATCTCCCACGTAAGCTGCCATTTCTAAGAACATCATTCCTGGGTTTCCTTCACTAAAATCATTGAAATTTTCAGGAAAATATGTTTTAGCAAATTCTATAAGTTGGGTTTTAAAAGTATTATAATCTTTACTTATGTATTTTACATCTTTATTTTTGAATTTATTTATTATTTTATTATAAGCCATCTTAATTAAAGTTTAATTGTATACTATCTTTTTTCCCATCTAATAAAGATTTATAGGTTATAGCTACAAGTATAGTATGTCTATCTACTGATGCTATTCTTGTTTGAACATCTAATATTTTTATATTAGGTATATATATTGCGGATTTACGTATAATTTGTTCCCTTAATATTTCTAAATCTATGTTTTGTTCAAATAATAGTTTTTTTAATCCTATCCCATATCTAGGTATATTTACCCTTTCACCAGGTTCTGTGAGCAGTAGGTTTATGAGATTTGCTTTTGATTGTTCTTCTATAGTTTCGGTACCGTTAAACATGTTCTCCTCATTTAAGGGAAAAGCTACCCCTATCTTAACATTTTTATTAAGATCTAAAGGATTTATTCTTTTAAGTCCAGATATTATAGGCATTTATTATTTGTTATTTTTTTTATTTATAGCTTTCATCAAATCACTATAGTCTCTTGTTACAGCATCCGCAACTGCTTTAGGGGCTGCTTCTACAGGCATGTTCCCTATAGAAGAAAAACTTTCCTCAAGAGATACAGGAGAAGAATTACCACTTAAGTTTGTATCCCCCATGGCTGTTTCATTTAATAGATCATTTAATGTTGAATTGTTTGTAAAACTTTTAGGTTTGAAGTTTTTCTTAATAGGTTCTCTACCCATAATATCCTCTTTTAAAGATGGTTTATTTTCTTCTCTTATTTGTGGTTTTACTTCGTTACGTAAATCTTCCTTTAATGTTGAAATCTCTCTACGTAATGCGTAATCTATTTCTTCTCTAACTATTTTTCTAATTAAATTTTCAAATGTTTTTGCTTTCATATTTCGCTATTTATTATAAATATAAATTTATTTTAATTTTTTATGGTTTTAAAACTAATATTGTAGTCTTCTTCTAATGTTTCTTTAAGAGCAAATACTCTTTCTACATATTTTTTGTTTGTTGAATTCAATACCTGTGCATATACATCTTCATATTGTGTTTGGAGTAAAGATAAATATTGATCTAAAGGAGTAGGACCATCAGGGTTAGGTAGTATATTACTACTTTCATTTCCTGTCATTGTGTCTGAATTTACAGATTGATTAGATGCGTTTGCCAATTCATCACACCCACCCATATGGTTAAGGTATAAACTATGTATAAATGCTTCTATTTTTCCTATTTCATTAAGTATAAAAGTTAATTTTGCTAACAGTTTGTCAAGAGGTGACATTATTCTTTCAGCTTTTCGTTGATAAAACATTATCATAAAAGGAATTGAAAGCATTAATGCCTCTAATTCTTTAATTTTATCTTTTGCATCTTTTAATCTCGCACGAAGTTCTGTTGACATAAACCCATCTGCTATAGGTCCTTTTAATATAAATAAAGCTATAGGTATTGCTAATGCTAAAGCTTTTAGAATAGGCATTACATAAGGGTCTATTATTTTGCTTTTAAGATCATTTATAACTCCTACAGGTCCTTCTCCTCTTACTATAGGTCTAACTTTTCCATCCACCCCTTCCAATTTTTCTTTAGCACTTGATAATAAATCTTTAATTCCTGTTACTTTTGTGAGTAACTGTTGTCTTACTCTTTCATATTTTTCAATACCTGAAGCGCTACATGAAGTGCTATTAATATCTACATTAAGGGCTTTTAATATAGTATCAGGTTTCATTAATTCATTTTGAAGTTTTTGTAATTTTTTCTTACCTTCATTTCTTATTTCAGATTCAGCTCTAACTAGTAAAGAGTCTATCTGATTATTTATCATATTTCTTACTTGTTGTGATGCCATTTTATACTAATTTTGTGTTTTTACTTTTAATATCTTCTAAATTCTCTATTATTTTATTTAAAGCCCTTTGTCTTTTTTTCATAATAATATTATTTTTAGGGTTCATACCTGTAGGTGTTCCCCCTTTAGTTGTAATATATGATATTTGAAATATAACATCAGCATAAACAGTTTCAATTGCGAATAATATATCTTTTAAGGTTGTTATTAAATCGTCCCCTAAGACTGCTGGTTGTACAGGTAATGTATTATTATATTCTAATCCTAAATATATATTAGGTGAATTTATTATAAATTTACTTTTTTCTTTATCAGGACTTGTATCAAAATGAAAGCTACCATTAGTACTAAATCCTATAGCTTTATCTGAATATAATAATATACTATCAGTTTTTGCGTTAAATAATAGTCTATCAGAGTTTATTATTACTTGATTTCCTTGATACGTATCTGGTGTTTTTGGTATATAAGTCATTTTATATTGAATTTTCGTCAGCTAAAGTTATACCATGTGTATAATTTCCTATTCTTGTTGTTAATTCTCCTTCATAATTTTTATGGAGACTTTCTTTTTTTGTTGATATTGATGTTGTTTTAATGTTATTATCTTTAACAAAAGAAATATGAATCCAAGAAAAATCCTGATCTATACTTGTAAATCTTCCTCTTTCGGGATATTCCCATATTAATTGATTCCATGATGGTAAATTTTCAAAACACCAATTCCATATTAAAGAAGTAGTATGTTTTGTGCTAATAAGATCAGCGGCATACCCCCATACGTGTTGTGAGTTAGTATTACCCCCTAAGAGTCTCTCTAAAGCACTAGATTTATAAACTGATGTGATTTTTATAGCATCACTACCAAAATTATTTACTATAGGATTTATACAGTTTTGATATAAACTTTGAATATTAGACCAAATAAAGGTTTCAGTAAGACATGGGTCTATGTTTATATCTCCCCCTGGGTAATTGTTTATATTATTATCCTTAGCTGCTTTACTATATATTGTATGTATTCTTTTAAAATTTGCCATTTGTTTTTATTTTATGATACACCACCTCCTCCTCCTGTGTTAAAAGGGTTAACGGATGTATTGTCTACAGGAAGTGATATGTCTAATACTTCACCTATATCGAATTCTCCTAATAAAAAATTGTCTGATACTATATCGGGAACATCATAACTTTCAGGTATTGCAAGAACATCATTTACTGATATTGATTGGTTTTCTGAAGGTGATATATCAAAATGAGATGCCCCTGAATCGCTAAAGGTTGATAGTTCGTCACTTATTTGTGCGTCTAGTGGTTGTAGTGGGTCTGGAGTACTTAGTTGTATATCTTCTTTTGTTTCTGGGGTTAGGTTAATATTTTCATCTATTTCTGGTTCTATGTTGTTTTCGTCACTATTTCTTTTTACTTGATATGATTCTTCATGTAAAGAAGCAGGTATAAATATAGGTATAGTTTGATTTGAACATAAAAATATAGATGAATCATCAAAATTAATATGTTCTATAGTATGGTCAAAATTACCTTCTCCCCCCATTTTATCTATCTGTTGGCCGTTTCTTATTATAGTAATAGGGTCACCCACGTCACCTTTAGAACTCCAATAATTATGTCTTACTATATTTTTAGGAGTTGTATATCCAAATCTTATAGAATTACCAAATCTACCCTCTATTAAAATATCCCCCTCATAAGGTTGTAATGGTTTTATATGTTCCATTTCAGGAAAATAATTTCCTTTATAAAAATCATCATTAACATCAAGAGCATTAGGTAAAGCATTAAGATTAGGGTCTTTATGTATAGCATGTGGGTGCATATAATAATCAATGAGGTTATTATATTCATTATAGTCGGGACTTGGGGCAGAGACTAAAAATACTACCTCATTGGGAACAGGATATTGTTTAATATTAGCATTTAAAGGTCTAGCTCTATTACATTGGGTAACATCAGGGGGTGGGGGGTCATCTAAGAAAGTATATAATATAGTTCCTATAGATGATTCTCCTGAATACCCTAAATGGGAGGCATCTAAAATTATATCTTGGACTCTTGCTATCTTAAGCATCTTTCTTTATATTATTTGGAATTTCTATTTGTTTTGGCTTTTCAACAGTCTTAGATATTTCTTCGGCTACACTTTGGAGTTGTTCTATTTCTTCTTCTGTTAATAACCCCCCATCTCCTGTACTTGTAGTGCTGGTAGATAGGCGTTGGACTATGGCTGCCATTTTTATCAGTTGGTCATCATTTTTAACACTGATTTCCATATATTCTTTGATTAGAGGCACTACTACAGTAGCATCTCCTAAACTAGTAATAAGAGGTCTTAATTCAGCTATTAAAGACGCTAATTGTTTTGATTTTTTACTTTGGTTTTTATGTATTTCTTTTAATAAATCAGAAAATGATTTATCATCGAATATTATCTGGTCTAATGAGTTTTGTGCCATAATTATATTTTATTATAAATATGGAAAAATTTAAATTCTTACGTATCCTGTTTTGATGAATTCTTGATGTAGATTTTTATATAACTTTTTTAATATTTTTGTTACTTTAGTAATTACAGGGGTATCTACATTTGTCATTTCACGAATGTATATATATAAAGCCTTTTTATTAAATATTTCCAAATTTTCTCTTCTAACAAAAAGTTGATTTATAGCATCACATACTCTTCTATCTTTATCTTTTTTAAACATAGTAAACATATGTTTATCTATATAGGCTGTGAAATAATCGATGAAATCTTTTATTTCTTTTTTTCTTTGGTCTCTACCTAATTGATGTATTACCCCATCGTCTTCATCAGCAGCCAAAACATCTGTTGTTTGTTTTTTCTTTTTATAATTGTTATTATTATATAATATAAGATAGTTCTTACCTACAATAGAAAAATAACTAAAAGCTTTAGTTCCTTTTTCGGGTTTAAAATAATCTAATTTTTCTAGGAAAAAACAAATAACTTCATGTTTTAGATCTTCTAAAGTATCTACTTCCGTGTAGTAAAATTTAAATGTATGTATTAAGTTTTCCGCTAATTTATAAAAAGCGTAGTGAATTCTTTGGTTATATATTCTATCTCTTTCGTCTTGATTCGAAGATGCTAAAAATTCAGCTATTGCTAAGTCTGTGTCTTCTGTGAAATATCTTTTTTTTGTTCTTTTTCTTCCCCTTCTTTTTTTAGGAGGGGGAATAGAGTTTGAGTCTAATTTGATTTTTGGTTTTGTGTTCATATATTATTTAAGTGTAAATTCGTTTAAGGCTTCTTGAATTTTTTTTACTTCTTTGAAAAACCATCCAATTTCATCATCCGCATAAAATGTTCCTTTATTATCTATTTGTTTAAGTCTCAAATCACATGATTGTATTGCTTCGCTTTGTTTAGATATAAAATCTTCTAATGTTTCGTTCTTTTTTAATAAATTTACAAGAGCAAACCCCATTGCTGTTGTTGTTATAGTAAGTACTATTGTTGCTATTGTCCATCCCATAATTTAGTCTTTAAAAAATGAATCTATAACATCTAAAGTAGCATTAGATAGATTCGGATTATTTTTAGTATTTATTTTTTTAGCATTTCTCATTGTTTTATCCCCTTTAGTACCATTTTTAGGTTTTGACTGTTTAGGGACAGCATCTGTTGCATTATTCCATATTTCAAACTCAATTTGAGCTGCCATATGATCAGCTTGATGCATTAATAATGGTAAATGAGATCTTAATTTAGTTTCTTTCATACCTGACATAAAGTAAAATTTATTACTTTCATCATATAAACCATCGTGTATTTTAATTCCTATATATTCATTTTGGGATACTATGCATCCTATTTGTTGTAATAAAAATAAAGATCGTTCTGGTATCTTCATTGCAGGAATATCGGTATTAAACTTATAAATTTGACCTAACTTATCAATATGCCATTGTGAATCATTTGGTTGGTAATATTCACCTTCTTGTTGGCCCATTTTGCCTAAATCATGGAATAAAGCGACGAAATGCATTTCCTCAATGGTATATGTGGATATATCACCCCCCATTTTATTCCACGTTTTATATAATTCATTTGCGCAATCATATACACGTAATACATGGTCAACATAACCACCAGCAAATGCTGAATGGTGCCAATTTTTAGCCGCGGCGGGCATCATCATTATTCGTTCTTCAAATTTTTCTAAAAAGGGAATAACTATATCTGATCTTTCTTTAGATATATTTGCTCTTATTTCATTGAGATAACGTTCCCAATTTGATTGGATTTTTTCTGCTGATAACATAACCTGTTTTTTATTAAAATGTACCTGTTTGGCTGGTGCCTCTAGCCCCTACATTGCCTGTTTGTGATATGTTTATTATATTTTGGAGTTCTTCGTATCTTTCTTTTAATTCACCTTCTTCCATGAATTGAAGAGCTTCTGCTACTTGTCCTCTTTTGATTATATTTCTTAATTTAGCTAAAGATTGATCTAATCTATCCATTGCTGTTTGTAGTTGCCTTCCGTAAGCCATAATTGTATTTTTTTATTTGATGTTATATAATAAAGGAATCTTAAAAAACCAAATTATTTATTAGTTCTTATATTAAGTCTTGCAGGGAGAATTTTACCTGATGCATTTCTTATGACTATTTGGTATTTTAAAGGAACTTTTCCCTCATCTTGCTGGAAAACAGGGCTGTTAGTTTCTATAGATACATCTAAATTTTTAGATGTTGTACCTGGGTATTTTATTTGGACTGCGGTTTCATTTAATTCTCCTACCATATCATAGGCTCCTTGTTCCCCGTCTATATAGTGGATGAATATTTCTCCTTTTGTTTTTTCTCTTACATACCAATAACCATACCCAAAAGAAGATGCTAATAGGTTTTTTATTTTTTCTAAATCTACATTAGATGATGATTCCCATTCTCCTTTTTCCCCTTCTCCATTAATATAAGAGTTTAGACCATCCGCCATTCTTTGAGGATCTATACCACAAGCTTCAAAAATTTCTTTAAATAAAGGTTTTTCATTATATTTACTTTCATCAAATATAGCTTGATTATTTTCATCTAAATAAACAAAAGGTACATTACCACCATTATATATCCCAGAACCTTTTTTATTTTTAATAGATAAATAAATATCTTGTTCAGCATGGATTACAAGGTCTGCTACTTTGGCCCCTAAATCTATTGGGCCTTCGAATGATAATGGTCTTTTTGTATCAGCAGCTCCCATAAATTCAGCGTCATCAGGGGTAAGATTTTCAGGATCAAGACCTATAGTTGTGAATAATTTTTGAATGTCTGGAAATTCAATATCATCTATAGGAAAACCTACAGATCCTTGTATTTTGGTTAAAAGATCTTGTTCATAAACTTCTCCTTCATTAGCACCCCCTGCTAAAACTACTTGAACTTGACCCTCTTCAGTTTCAAATTCAAACATATTATATTTTGTGCTTTTATTAGGACCTGATTTAGGTTCGTGAATTATAATTTCAGGACTGTTAAAAAGAGAATTTATAATTTCAATGAATTTATCTTTATCTATTTTTTTCTTATTACCTATTCTATAGGTATCTGTCATAGATGTTAGTCCTGCTTCTTGTCCTTCAGGAGAGCCCAGTATTTGGGTTATTGCATTTCTAGAGTTGGATGCCTTTGTACCTTCTTTTAATGTATTAATTATTTTATTAGAAGGTAAATTAAGTTTTTCAAGTATTTGTTTAAGAACAGAGATATCAGAAGGATTATCCAAAGATGGATAACCCTTTTCTGACCTATATGACCATTCTAATAATAACTCATCAAGAGTCATGTTTTACTTAATGTTTGCTAGTTTTTTAAATCTACTTTTAAAAGCATTTTCAGCTATCATTTTACGAGCTCTTTTGCTTCTTTTAGATTCTTTTAATTCTTTATACCCAGCATGTTTACCCGCAGAATTTTCATTTACATCTTCTTCTTCTTCTTCCTCTTCTTCTTCATCTTCTTCAGGTGCTTCAGGTGCTTCAGGTGCTTCAGGAGCTTCTTCTCCATCTCCACCTTCAAAGTATGCTGTTAGCATATCCATTATTTTCTTTAATGTTTCTTCTGCGTCTCCACCACCCATAGCGTCAACATCATCATCAGATACGTCTATTTTTGGTCCTGCTCCCGGAGGTGGTCCCATTGGTGGCATATCTTGTTCTTTTAGAAAGGCTGAATACTCTTCAGCTATCATCTTTTTAAGTTCTTTTAAAGTCATTTTTAGTTTTTTTAAGTTATTATTAGTCTTTATACTTCTATCCCAAAATTTATTATTATTAATCTAAACTTAATTCCGGGATTCCATTTAAGTTCAAATAGAGTTAAAACTCCAAATCTTAATGTCAAGTCAATAATGTTTTTTTTATTACCTTCTCTCCAACTATTTATCCAATTCATAACTATTTATTTTAATTTTACAATTTATGAGCATCAGCTGCTCCTTCTAAATAAGCTGCTTTTGCTATTTCATAATATAATTTTACCCCCATAGCTCCTTCTCTTAAAGATATTCCGTTTTCTCTAATTATTTCAAGAAGTTTAATATGTTGGGCTCGAGTCATATCAGTTTCTGCTATTTTTCTTCTTTCGCTAGTTTTTGTTATTACTTCTGCTTCTTCTTCTTTTTCAATTTCTTTTAATCTAGCGCCTAAAAGTTTTATTGTATCTGGTAATTTTTCACCATATACTGAATCTAAAGTAACATTATTTCCTTTTCCTTCTTCCCCAAAATCTTTTACATGTTTTTCAAGTTGTTTTAAAAACTTTTCATTTGCTTTTGTAAGTAAATCATTATATTCCTCTACACCACCGTCTTTTCCTTTAAATTTATCTTTGTATGTTTGTAGCATTTCATCTTTTACATCTAAAATACTTTTAGGAGCAGGATCATCTTCTGTATGTTCGCTTTCGCTTCCTTTTTTACCTCTATATAGTAAATCTTTTATGGCTTCTTTTTCAGCATCAAACCTGTTACCAGATTTCATTTTTGATTTTTTAGCTCCTTTAGTAGCCGCTTTATCTGCTTTTTCTTCATCGTCATCAAAATCGTCTTCTTCTTCTTGTTCTCTAAGAATTGATTTTAATTCCATTTTTATAGCTTCTTTTAGTTCTTCCATTTTATCTGATTTAGCCATTTGGGTATTTTTATATGAATATTTTTGGTCTACTTCTTTCATTTTATATTCTTCTCCAAATTCTTTTAACCATGCTTTAAATGTTGGTTTAGAATCTCTATTACGAAATTCTGTTTCATATTGGATTAGACTTGAATAATAGGCAGGATGTTCTGATAAATTTTTTAAAACTTTTTCTGTTGATTTTTCTCGTTCTTCAGGTGTTGATTCTTTTAATCTCATACATCCTATAGCTGTTAATTCGTAATCCATACCTTTTCTAAATTCAAATGGATTTGCTTTGTCTAAAGAGTTTCCTAAATGTTCATATGTGTTTCCTTCTTCTGCTCCCGAACGTATTGTACCTTCTTTGCCCGAAGGTTTAGAATATTTGGGTTTATACCCATAAAATTTATCGTTTGCCATTTTTTTATACAGTGTTATTCCTCAATAAATATATATTTATCTTAAAAGGCGTTATTGTTTTACAATTCTATTGTTAATTACTTTGTTATTATGATTTATATTTAAATTATAAATACCACTTGGTAAATTAGTCATATCTATTTGTGTTGTTTTTTCTTGGGAAATTATTAAATTTCCTACCATATCATATAATTTTATATCAATTTCTTGTGTAATATTAAGTATGTCGCCTACTGGGTTGGGATAAATCAATAATTCACCACTCATTTCTTCTAAATCAATAGGCCATCCTAAATCACAATAGTTATATAATTCTACACAAAATGAATTCCAATCACCTGTACAACATTCAGTATCGATTGAAATTACCCATTCAAAACAATCATTAGGTAACCAATAAGGGACTCCAGGTCCACCACTGCATCCAGCATCATATTCACAACTACCATCATCTGTGTTAACATTTCCATCATAGTTATAAGCATTGACATCAGTACATCCTGTTAATATATCAATACAAGTTCCATTATCTGTATTTGCTAATTCGTCATAATTAAAAGCATCTGAATCAGTACAACCATAAACAACTTCAATACAACTAAAATCTTCTGTATTTGCTTCTGAATTATAGTTAAATGCTGTTGAATCTGTACAACCATAAACAACTTCTATACATGAACCATTGTCTGTGTTTGCTAACTCATTGTAATTAAATGCTGTAGAATCAGTACAACCATATACATAGTCTATACATGAAAAATCATCTACATTAGCTAATTCATTGTAATTTAAAGCTGTTGAATCTGTACATCCTTCTACTATTTCGATACATGTTCCATTGTCTGTGTTTGCTAATTCGTTATAATTTAATGCTGTCGAATCTGTACAGCCATAAATGTAATCTATACATGAGAAATTATCAACATTTGCGTTTT
>Ga0181420_1000523_pt1 | contig 15232 bp, 20 predicted proteins | sample 43SPOviralmetaG_FD_130145 | JGI IMG/M metagenome (GOLD analysis project Ga0181420, IMG submission 130145) | Marine viral communities from the oligotrophic San Pedro Time Series (SPOT) site, San Pedro Channel, CA, USA - 43 SPOT_SRF_2013-05-22 | ecosystem: Environmental > Aquatic > Marine > Strait... | reverse complement strand
TGGACGCAGCTGAAACTAAAGAGGTTACAGAAGCACTTTCAAAAGCAGGTAAGATTTTTCAAAAGATTGCGGGTTCAACCCTTAAAGCGATCGAAGCCGATCCACAACTTGCTCAAACACTCGAGACATACAACAACACATTTGTTCGACGTTCCGAGGAGCTTCCCGCTGATTCTAAAAAGCACGTTGCTGGACTTCTTAAGTGGTCCGCAGAACGATTTGAAAAAGAACGAGACAAGCGTAAGAGCGACAAAGGTAAAGAAGGTGTTAATAAAAAGGAAGAAGAATTCATGAAGTTCTTCTCTAAGGAAAACAAGAACAACCTCGCGTTGATCTACGATCTTCAGAAAGCAATCGTTGCCGCTAAATTAATTCTTATTAAAAAGCTTGACTCCATTAAAGAGATCAACACCTTTATCCGCACACGAAACGGATTTAAGGTAACAGGACAAGAAGGCTTTGTTGCTATTGACCGCACAAGCGGAGGCGCAGTTAAGCTTGTTGACCGCCTTGAATTCTCCACCAACAATTTCTCTCCCGACGTAATTAAGGGTTGGTCAGACTAATAAGGATCGTGCTTTCCTAATCTTTCATCGAGGCGTTGTTTTGTGGAAAAAAAGTGAAAAAAACTTTGCAAACAAAGTTATTAGTCGCATAGATAGTAGTATGACCCAAACATACTATCTTTACTGGATCCACCGCAAGGCCCATACTGATATGCAAACGGAAGGATATGTGGGGATTACCGAGAATCCAGAACAGAGATTCAGAGATCACACAAGAAAAAAATCAAGATCAGGAACTCACCTGATCAACGCTATTAATCGGTATTCTGACATCGAGTATGAGGTGGTAGAAAGCTTTTCAGATCTGCAGACGTGCTTAAACCGAGAACGATCCCTTCGTCCTGAAGAAGGCATTGGATGGAACATGGCTCCCGGTGGTGGTCAACCTCCTTCTGTTACCAAAGAAGCTGCAGCTAAAATTAGCCAGACTCTAAAAGAAAGGGGTGTTTCTCCCTACACCGAGAACACACACTCTGATGCCGCCAAAGCCAAAAGAAAAGCAGCTTACAATGCACACAAGAATGAGTGGTGGCATGATCCTGTAACCCTTGAGCATCGAATGATTCCCACTGCGGTCGAGGACCCGCCGGAGGGATGGAACCGCGGAAGAAAGCCAAAGCCAATTGTGAAGCCCAAAGTTCGAGGAGTGGATTACACATGTAATGCTCATGATTGGGTACTGATAGAAGACGATGAAACCATTTTTGAAGGACCTAATTTAAAGGAATACTGTGTTGAGAACGGGATGGGAACTATGTATGCTAATCTCACGACAGCGGCCAAGCGAGGCAAAGAATATCGAAGCATTAAGCTGAAAAGAACCTTTATTTGTCAAAAGAAACCCCGGACTTAAGAAAAGAAATCATATAAATAAAGAGACATGCAAAGGCACGATCACGACTACAAAGAAGAAAAGCCTGGCGAATGGGTAGTTTTTGACACAGAGAAAAAAAAGGAACATCGCGTTCCTAACTTTGGTGCTGCTGTTGAGCTCGCAAAGAAGTTTAACAACCCTCTTGTCCACGACGCTGAATGGTTCGAAAAAAATAAAGACAGCACCATCCTTAAGGGATTCACACAGGAAGAAACGGATCTTAGTGAGGCTCTCACCGTTGCTCAGCGAATGAAGCGACGCAATTCAATGCGAAAGGCAAAGGCCAAGATCGCACTTGGTAGAAGACGCGCTGCCCGCAGAAAGCCAACCCGCAAGGTTTACGTGAAGCGTGCAGAACGAGCAGCTCGCAACCTAGTATTTAAAAAGCTTGCAGGCGGTAAATCCAAAAACGACATGAGCTACGCAGCGAGACTTGCGATCGAAAAGCGAATGAAGGGAAAAGGAAAGGCTATTAAAACACTTTCAAGAAAGCTCCTACCCAAACTTATTAAAAAGGACAAAGCTGCCCGCTCAGCGAAAGCTAAGGCCAAAGCTGGAGGCGGTGAAGAGACAACCGCATCGACCACTTAAAAGAGTTTATAGATATTAAAATGGGAACAATGAAATCATTCAAACAGTTTAACGAAGAAAACGAAAAGCCAATCGTTATTACCTTCGGGCGGTTTAATCCGCCAACAGTGGGTCACGGCAAACTTTTTAAAAAGGTAGCCTCAATCGCCAAAGGAAACGATTACAGGATTTACGCGTCGCAATCCGCAGATCCTAAGAAAAACCCTCTTTCTTACAAGGATAAGATTAAGTTCCTTCGTAAGATGTTTCCGGATCACGGACGCAGCTTCATTCTTGATACATCTATTAAGAACATCTTTAACGCTGCTAGTAAGGCGCACGATGATGGATACAACAAATTAATGGTTGTTGTTGGAAGTGACCGCGTTAACGAATTTAAAAAGACCCTTGGAAAATACAACGGAGTCAAAGGGCGTCACGGCTTCTACGACTTTAAACACGGTATCGAAATAAAAAGTGCTGGTGCACGTGATCCCGATTCTGACGATGCGGTTGAGTCAATGAGCGCAAGCAAAATGCGTGCAGCTGCTGAAGAAAACGATTTAAAGACCTTTTCTTTAGGTATGCCAAAAAACTTCCGAGGTGTGGCTGATCTTCTTAACGCAGTCCGCAAAGGAATGGGACTAAAAGAGTCAACCACCTTTCGTAAACACGTTGAGCTTGAAACAACTTCCATCCGTGAGAAATACATCGCTGGTGAGATCTTTAACGTTGGTGACCGTGTTATTAGCAAAAAGGACGATCAAGAATACGAAATCACAGAGAGGTTTACAAACCACGTATCAATTTGCAAAGACGACGAAACTATTAAAGCGTTTATCACCGACATTTCTGAACTAAAAACCAATTAACATAAATAACAAATACCTATGAAAAACCTGAGAGACATCCTCGGTGGAACTGAATCATTCGAATGCAGTGACACTGATCTGGAAGAAACCATCACTGAAGCGGTTGGTTCAGAAGAATCCCCCAACTCCGAAGTTGAGGTCGAAAAACCAGCTTCTGCTGACAAGGTTACGCTCGCAATGGCAAACCTTTCTGATATGGTAACCATGGCCGACGAAATCTACTACACTCTGTCTGAGATGGAAGAAATCGAAGAAGACATGGTCAACGACATCAAATCCGCATTTGTATCCCTCGACGAAATCTACAAAGAGGTGGACGAGAAATACGACATCGCGACGCCAGAAATGGGCCCAGACACAGTTGAAGAAGCTGAAGAGCTCATCGGCCAAGACATCGACGACATTTTGAATGAAGAAGCAAAAACCATTCAAATGAAAAACCTTGAAGACCTTAAGGGCAAAAAGGAAATCCTCACAGCTATGTACGGAGCTATGCGTAAGATGCGTAAAGCAGATCTTCAAGCTTCATACGGCTACATCAAGTCTTCGCACTGCTCTTCTCACGATGCAACTGAGATGATGGGTAAGCGTGATGACATCCTTCTTGGTATGATGAAAGATCTCAAAGCTATGAAAATGGCGGATCTTAAAGATTCATACGGTTACATGAAAGCCAGCTACGGACACGACGAGTCCATGGAAATGGATCAGGAAGACGAAATGATTTCTGCAAGTCACTGCATGACCAAAGACGAAGATCTTGAAGAGATGAAGACAAAGGACGATGACCTTGCGGTTTTCGTTTACGACTTTATCGGAGCAGACACTGAAGGAACACCTCTTAAAACCCTTATCATGCAAGCCGTTGGAAAATACTTCGGCAGCCAAAAGAACAAGGGTGAGGAAACGGAAGAACGATAATTTTAATCTTAAACACCACCCCACAAAATGGCGGAATACACAGACATCTTTGTTGATCAAGGCAGCAACTTTTCTACGACGGTTGAGGTTGTTGGCAATAACGGAGCTCCAACAGATTTGACAGGTTATTCAGCCCGTGGGGAGGTGCGAAGATCGTACACCGCTTCTCTTGCAACTACCTTTACGGCAGCAATTGATTCCGATCCAACAACAGGTATAGTTACCATATCTTTAGGACCCGACCAAACAGGGAGCTTAAAGTCCGGCAGATACCTTTACGACGTTGAGATTTACATCGACAACTCGCCCGAGACAACCGTCCTTAGAATCAGTGAAGGTCAGGTTCACGTCACACCTCGCGTGACACAGCCCTAGAAATTAGGGCTTAAAATAATTCGAATAAAATATTGTTGTGCCCTTTTATAAGGTCATATATAATAGTGTTATGATTAGCAACAGTCACTTAAACGCTTCTAACTTTAATCTGTACGCAGCTCAGAATTATACCAACCCGCGTGTACTAGACGTGGATGAATTCTATGAGGATCTCTATCGTTTTAAGTATTTAAAAAAGCTGTTTACAAAATACGAAAACGGCAAGGAGATGCAAGAGCGTTTGATCCTAAACCACCTGATCCTAATCTACAATGTTTTTCGTATTGACGCTGCCACAGACATGTGTTTCTTTAAGATAAACGAAAAGTCTTGGCCAGCATTAAAAACATTTATTCTATTTCTTTCCTACATCAAAGAGGAAGACTTCATAAATATACCTAGTGACGAGATCGTTAACGATAAACTTCAACAGCTTTAATTTACATGCTTAACTTAGCCGACAAATTCTACACACTCAGATTTCTAAGACTGTTGACCACCGCGTGGAAAGACACCGCCGCATTTAAAGCTGGCATTATCGATGACGAGGGTAACGTCTTAAGAAAGGCAGGCCCAGAGGATAAAAAAGTCTACAACATGTTTCACAAATTGGTATTTAATATCAAAAGACTCCTTAATAAATTACCCTTCGGACGAAGCAAGCTCGGTAGTTACGCGGCAGCACTTCTCCTTCTTAAAGATCACACAGAGATTCCCGAAAAGGTCCTTGGAGAAATACTTTACGAATTGTTTGAATACAATCCTCTTGATCCCGGCACAGGCGAATCCATAAATGAGTCACGATCCTTCCTACTAAACGAGGCCTTGGAACTACAACCCGGAACCTACGAGTTTTGCGAAGAAACCGTACTACTTAAAAACGGAGACACACTTCCGGGTTGGGGAAGAAAGATCAAATGCACCACAGAGAACTCCTCTCCGGCAGGATACGTTTTCGGTCTTCCGATTTATAAATTAACAGACATAGAAACCGGATACAGCGTTATGGCATCCAACACACAACTAACCCCTATTTCAGAATAAGAGTATGAGCTTAGAAGAAGATGCAATGACAACAGGTTCCGCGGCTTTTGTGGCAAGACCTTTACTGAAAAAACCCGAAGATGGCAAGGGAGAGTATTGCCTTGACTATCCACACGCTGGAGCAACATGGAAGATGTTCACAGTTTGTGCAGAGACTTTTAAAAAATTTGATACCGGCCGCAATAAATTTGAAAGGTGGTGTAGATACCTCAATCTTCAAGATGAGGAAGAAAAGGCAGTGTACGACTATGCCAGCCGTAACCGGAAAAAAACAGTCGTTCTAAAATGCTCCACAACCGGAGCGCTCAGAGCTATTCGTCGAGTTACTAAATAATTTGTGAATAGCTCTAACTCCCTCTTTTATTGTTTACAAAGAGGGATTTTTTGTATATAATGGTCTTACTCATTTAAATCCACCAACCACTTGTACCCTTATGCCCACAATTTTCGAAGAACAGATCAGCAGGAAACCAAACCACTATCCATGGACAGAAGACTTTATCGAGTCAATGCACAATGGGTTTTGGACAGATAAAGAATTTAGCTTTAAATCAGACGTACATCAATTCAAAACAGAGTTAACAGAACAAGAAAGACAAATCATAGTTCGAACGCTTTCTGCGATCGGACAAATCGAAGTAGCCGTTAAAAGCTTTTGGGCCAAGCTTGGTGAGAACCTTCCGCATCCCTCCCTTCAGGACCTTGGATATGTTATGGCCAACACGGAAGTGATTCATAACAATGCGTATGAACGCCTTCTGTCCGTGTTGGACATGGAAGACATCTTCGAAGAGAACCTAAAGCTCGACTGGATACAAGGCCGCGTTAAGTACCTTCGCAAGTACACACACCGCTTTTACAAGGACAGCAAAAAGCAGTACCTTTATGCTCTTATTCTGTTTACTCTACTCGTTGAAAACGTTTCTTTGTTCAGTCAGTTTTACATTATCAATTGGTTTGCTCGATACAAAAACGTGTTAAAGGATACCGATCAGCAGGTCAAATACACACGTCAGGAAGAGAACATCCACGCGATGGTTGGTATGAAAATCATCAACACAGTTCGCCAAGAACTTCCTGATCTCTTTGATGACGAGCTCGAAGAGCGAATCGTTGGTGAAGCACAGGACGCATTCAAAGCAGAAAGTAAGATCGTCGATTGGATGATTAACGGCATAAAGGAGCCCGGTTTAAATGCAGACATCGTAAAGGAATTCATTAAAAACCGGATCAATGCAAGCATGGACGGGATTGGATTCGCAAAGCCATTTGAAATCGACAAAGAACTTATTGCTGAAACAATGTGGTTCGAAGAGGAATTACACGGCAACAACATGACCGACTTTTTCCATTCCCGCCCAGTTGAGTACTCAAAGAAAAGCCAAAGCTTCGACGAAGACGACCTCTTTTAATGTGCGGGTATATACAACCAAGATGATCAAGAAAGAATACTACTGGCTGAACAAGGACTCAAGGAAGTTCTTAGAACGCGGATACCTGCTTGAAGGAGAAAGCCCTGAGCAACGCTGCAAAGACATCGCTGGTCACGCGGAGAAGATCCTCGGTATAAAGGGATTCGCAGATAAGTTTGAGGAATACCTTGCGTGTGGGTTTTACTCCCTTTCCAGCCCCATCTGGAGTAACTTCGGACGAGAGCGTGGTCTTCCTATTTCTTGCTTTGGATCATTCATTGACGACACACTTGAAGAAATCGCTGGAAGCAAGCTTTCCGAGGTGTCTATGATGACAAAGTATGGTGGTGGAACATCCGCTTACTTCGGTGCATTACGTGGACGTGGAGCTCCAATTAGCACGGGTGGAACAAGCACGGGTGCAGTTCACTTTATGGAGCTTTATGACAAGCTTATGAGTGTCGTATCTCAGGGCAACGTACGTCGTGGTTCTTTCGCGGCTTACCTGCCAATCGATCACGCAGACATTGAAGAGTTTCTAAAGATCCGCGGCGAAGGTCACGAAATCCAAGAAATGAGTATCGGTGTAACCGTTTCAGACGACTGGATGCGGGCTATGGTTGATGGGGACAAAGAAAAGCGCCGCATCTGGGGATTGGTTATTAAAAAGCGTTTTGAAAGCGGGTATCCTTACTTGATGTTCTCTGACAACGCCAACAACGCGGCTCCTCAGGTTTACAAAGACAAAGGTAAAACGATTTGGGCTTCTAACCTCTGTAATGAGATCATGCTTTCTTCAGAGCGAGACGAAAGCTTTGTTTGTAACCTTTCTTCTCTTAACCTTGAACGCTGGGACGACATCCAAGTAACTGATGCGGTTGAAACGCTGACCTATTTCTTGGACGCTGTTATGACCGAATTCATTAGCAAAACAGAAGGTATACCACACATGGATGCACCTCGTAACTTTGCTATTTCACAGCGTGCGCTTGGTATCGGTGTCCTCGGATGGCATTCATATCTGCAAAGCAAGATGATTCCCTTTGAAGGTCTTCAGGCTCAAATGCACAACAATCAAATATGGAGTACAATCCGTATTCGCACTGACGCTGCTTCAGAGGAACTCGCAACGAGGTATGGTGAGCCTTCACTGCTCGAAGGGTATGGACGACGTAATGTTACCACACTTGCCATTGCCCCAACAACATCGAGTTCGTTTATTCTTGGACAAACATCTCCAAGTATTGAACCACTTAATTCCAATTACTTTACAAAGGATCTCGCAAAGGGTAAATTCACATTTAAGAATCCTTACCTAAAAGGTCTTCTTCGTGAAAAAGGTTTGGACACTCAGGAGGTTTGGCACGAGATCCTTACCCACGGTGGAAGTGTGCAACACCTCACAGAGCTCAGCGAAGAAGAAAGAGATGTGTTTAAAACATTTGGTGAGATATCCCAACGCGAGGTTATTATTCAAGCGGCACAACGTCAAAAGTTTCTTGATCAAGGACAAAGCCTTAACCTCATGATACCGCCCAAAGCAAAGCCAAAAGAAGTAAACGAACTTCTGATCCAGGCTTGGGAGTGGGGAATCAAAGGTTTATACTACCAGCGCAGTGCTAACCCAGCTCAGGAACTGGCTCGGTCTCTTAATAACTGTAAATCTTGCGAGGGATAAAATAGTCTTATAGATAATATAAAGCTAAAAAAAGAAATGATCACCGACCATCGCTGCCCCAACTGTAACGCATCCTACGAAGTCACGTGGGATGATAATGAAGAAGCGTCTTTCCAAGCGGTAGAAGATACCGACATTGACTACGACGACTACGACAAAGAAATCTATCCCCAGTATTGCCCATTTTGTGGAACGCACAACTCCTACGACGGAGAACTTTAATCTAAGCCATGTGGACTTACAAGGGCAAGGAATTTACAACTGACATGATCGAGGATTATGTTGGGTACGTGTACTTGCTAACAAACAAACTTACCGGCATGAAATATGTCGGAAAAAAGAAGTTTTGGTTTAAGGTTACCAAGCCACCACTCAAGGGCATGAAGCGCAAGCGTCGTTCTCTTAAGGAGTCTGATTGGCAGGAATACTACGGTTCCAGCGAAGAAACCAAAGCCCTCGTGGAAGAACACGGTGGTGACATCTTCGAACGCGAGATTCTACACCTTTGTGAAAAGCTTGGTGAGCTTTCATATCTCGAAATGCTCGAGCAAGTTCAGCGTGAGGTTCTTCTCCGCGACGACTACTACAACGGCATTATTCAGTGCCGGATTCACCGAAATCACGTAAAAGGCTTAAAAAAGCCTGAAAAAGAGTAAAAAGTGATTTACATCCATGCAATATTATGGTAGAATAGTAGTCTAACAAAAAATCCATATCAAATGATTATCGTAGACTTCTCCGCAATTTCAATTGCCTCTGTGTTTTCACAGCCCAAATCAAACCTCCAAGAAGACCTTCTTCGTCACATGATCCTGAATTCTCTCAGGCTCTACAATCTCAAATATCGCGACGAATTCGGCCGCATGATACTTGCATGTGACGCTGGCAGCTGGCGCAAAGGCCCATACCCGGAATACAAAGCATCTCGCAAAAAGACTCGGGACAGTTCAGACATGGACTGGAAAGAGATCTTTGGATGGCTCAATACCATCACAGCGGAGATCGACGAACACCTTCCGTTTCCTGTTCTAAGTGTGTCTAATGCAGAAGCAGATGATGTTATTGCAACACTCGTAGAAACAACTCAAGAGTTTGGTAACCACGAAAAGGTCATGATCATCTCCGGTGACAAAGACTTTATTCAACTACAAAAGTACGACAACGTAAATCAGTTTAGTCCTCTCACAAAGAAGCTTATCAAGGATCCTAATCCAACCAAGTATATCTTCGAACACATTATCCGCGGAGACAGTGGCGATGGTGTTCCAAACATTCTTTCTGCAGACGATGTCTTTGTTTCAGAAGATGCAAGGCAAACACCTCTTCGTTCCAAGAAGATCGAGGAATGGTACGAAGCCTCACGTACAAAAGGTATGGATGAAATCCTTGACGAAGAAACATACCGCAATTACTGTCGCAACCGGTCCATGATCGACCTATCACGAATCCCCGATGATGTTACAACACGCATTAGGGAAGAATACACAAAGAAAGAAGTCAAGCCAAACGGCAAAGTTCTTAATTACCTTATTTCTCGCCGATGCAGCCAATTGGTTGCCTGCGCAGAGGAGTTCTTTATTAAGTCATAGATAAAGTATAACAAACATATCTTCAATATGAAAGTAAATCCTACACCGAAAAATAACCGTATTAAACTACCTCACGAGGTATTTGAGCTTTGCGAAAAAGCTAAAACAGTTGCCGAACGTGTCAAAGTTCTTCAAGAGAATGGAACATTCGGGATCAAATCAGTTCTTCAGGTAAACTACCGTGAAGACGTTGTCTTTGATCTTCCAGAAGGAACTCCTCCTTATAACAAAAGCGAAGACGTGGCAGGAGCTCAGCGACGACACTTCGAAAAGCTTGTTAGCGAGCTCAAGTATCTTGTTAAGCAATCACCTCTTCCACGCTTTAAAAAGGAGCTTAAGTACATTAAATTGCTTGAGTGTTTGCATGGAGCAGACGCAGACATCGTTATTGCAATCAAGGAAAAGAAGCTAAAAAGTCTTTATAAAACGCTTACGGAATCCACCGTACGCAAAGCCTTTCCTACGCTTCTTCCTCCTCCAGCTCCTAAGAAATAAAATGACCTACAATTATTTCTGTGATACGTGTGACGAGACTTGGGAGGAAAGACACCCAATGGACAAACGTGACGCGCCTGTTGGTGAGCCCTGTCCGCACTGTGAAACCGGAAAGAAAAAGCGTGGACTTTCCGCTCCTGCCTTTTCAGAGCTTAGCCCGGTTTCAAACGTTAGAAAAGCCGGCAGTGGATGGAACGATCTCTTAAAGAAGATCCATAAAGGCTCAGGTAGAACATCTAAGATAAACCACAACTAATGAAGCTTAACAAGGCTCACCTTTGCTATCCTGTTCAAAACTGGATTAGCGTAGGTAACAGCTACTGGGTTCCAACCGATTACGTCGAATGGAAAAGATGTCCCAGATGCAGTCTTTGCCCGAGGATCCGAATCACCGAAGACATGCAAAGAACTGCATGCGGATGTTGGAGATCAAAGGGCGACAGATGGCAGGTATCTGCTGAGTCTAGAAGCTCATACGTAACACGAAAAGGTTCGGATAAAGACTTTAACTCTTCGGCCTTAAAAGAAAACTGGAACGGGTATTGCCAAACAGGCAAACTAAAATTTAAATTAGGAACACGATTTAAATTCGGATTCATTTGGGAGCCGCTTTTAGGAATCGTTAGAAAACGAGGATAGCTTATAATCATGCAAGAACAAGACAACCACACAAAGACCAACAGTATCGAGGAACTCTTTACTGGCGGAAAAAGAAATAACTTCGCCGTTGAGTATGGATCCATTATGGATTTTTATTTAACCGGAAACATCGGTGAAGCTACGGATTACATCGACTGGTTTCAAAAGATTCGCAGCGCGAGACAAACCGATTTAATTAACATCCACATCAACTGTCCTGGAGGTAATCTTTTTACAACTGTTCAGTTTCTTCAGGTACTCAGTGAGTGTAATGCACACATTGTTATGAACGTCAGCGGCGCATGCATGAGCGCAGCAACTCTTATATTCCTGATGGGAGACGAGTTTGTGGTAAACGATCACAGCGCGTTTCTTTTTCACAACTACAGCGGTGGTATGATTGGTAAAGGCGGAGAGATGTACTCGAATGTGGTACACGATAGAAAATGGTCTGAAAAGCTTTTCCGTTCTCAATACCAAGACTTTTTAACTGCCGAAGAAATCAGCCAATTGGTTGATGACAAAGACATCTGGATGGACGCAGCCACAGTGGTTGAGCGGCTGGAATCACGGGGTCAAGCTATTCGTCAAAAGGAAGAAGAAGCTCTTAAAGAAAGTCAAAAGGCTGAAGCTCGTAAAAGCAGACGCGGAACCGGAACAAAGCGTAAAGCAACCACTAAAAAGAAATCTGTTTAATTATGAAACCAAGTAACCTCAACTATAAGTTCAAAGAGCGTCTTGCTCTCACCATCATGCTTGAAACAGGAAATGATATTCCTGAAGCAAGCGAGCCTTGGGTACTTCCCATCGAATCCGAGTACAAGCGTATTCAGGAAAAGGTGTCGGATCTTTCCTCTCGTAATCGTAAAGACCTTTCCTCTGCTTACGAATCACTTCTTGAGATGAAAAAGGCTCAGGCTGAAAAGGGTGAAGCTGAAACCGAAAAGAAGTAAATGGGATTTGCACTAATAGCATTGTTTATAGCCGCGATTGTATTTGCGATTTTTGCTAAAGTAGAAGATTCATGAAATCGAATCCTGTGCTTCTAACGGTTCTTGCAGCACAGTTGGTGCTAATCCTTATCATTTTGGGTGTCATAAAATTCATCGATCTTCACGATCAAAGGATCAATTGTCTGGAACATCAGCACATTGACTGTGGTGTATTGCAGAGCTTAGACAGATCTTAAAATAGACCATGGATCAATTTAAAAGACATCTTTCGGCAAAGACTTACTGGGCTCGCATTTACATCAGTGGTCCACTTGCTAAGATCAAGCAAACATGCCGGCACTGGGTCAAGGCAAATCCGTGCTGTGTAAACGTTTCAAAAACCTCATTCATCTACTCAGGTGGCGAGGAAACTGGAGCATGCGTAGAGCTTGTTAATTATCCTAAATTCGCACGTTCAAACGAGGAAATCCTTGAAGCCGCAAAGGCTTTAGGATTCAAAATAAAGGCTGCCACCGCTCAGGACAGCTTTTTAATCACCACTCCAACCACAACGCATTGGTGGAGTGACAGGGAACAAACCTGGTCCCTGGATGATATTACCCGATCTGCTCTTTAGTAAATATAGGTGTAATTTCTATCATAAAGTCGCCGTACAGAGCTGTGTTTTTGTATAAATACTTTAAGTTATGGCTTACTACAACTATCCACAGAGGAAAAACAACTCTAAATTCACCGGAATGGGTGTGGGTCCACACGACTATGTGACCTATACTTACGATGGCAGCGGCAACGTCACTGACATCTATTATTACCTTGGCGGCCAACAGGCCAGCGGTACTCTCGTCGGTCACATCCGATACACCTACGATGGAAGCGGTAACATTACCACTTCTGAAAGAATCGCTTAAAGGAGTAATAAAAAGCCATGCCAAAATACGCAATTAACCCCATCACGGGAACTTTCGATCAGGTTGCTGATGCGCTTAGTCTCCCCCAAACGTCTCAGGGTCATTACGCTTTGCTGAGTTCCGCATACTATGGAGGATCCGGAACCACGACAGAAATCGTTACTGCTGACACAGACGTTTACCAGGATCTTAACTTTACTGTTGATTCAAGCGGTCTTTATGATCACAGAATCTCAAACATGAAATCCGCTGCAGCCGCAGGTCACACAGGCGCAGGAACAACGGTTGATCCCATTGTATTTGACTTAGAGGGATTAACACTAACCTCTTCCTGTTCTTTCCAAGCGGTATTTAGATTTGATCCCGACGAAGACGGTGGAAGACTTGACTCCCGTTTATGTTTTACTAAGAACTCGGTTTCAGGTGATTCACCTCCCTCTGAGTTCTTCATCGAGGCAACCTCCGCAGCCATGGAGTCAGGAGCTGATGTTGACTACGCCCAATCTCCTGTTATTAAATTTATTATAAACGAAGACATCACCACACACGGCGTTGGTGACGCCGGATCTTTCCGATTTCAGGTTCGCTCCGACGTTGCTGGCACAGTAACCCTAGACAACCTAACACTCTCTATCTTTTAAAAAAATGGGCCAAGTAAAAATCTACTCGAATTTATCCACCGGAAAGGTCTCCTTTGACGGTGCGAAGCTGGGACAAAAGGACATCGGCTCTATTGAAGCCATCGCTCACCCAACACAGACCAACAGGGTTATTGTTAAATCTACTGTTCTCTTTAAGTCCGGAAGTACAACAGAGCACCGCGTTTTCTTTAAACGTTTAAAGATCACTCGCGTTCAAAACGAAGCGGGTGAAAATCTCGTAGATGCACCTTACTCCTACGACAGGGATCAAATACTTTCTTATCTTAACAACGAGTTTGCTCGTCCTACCATCGGGGAATACTTTGAGTACAATCCAACCACTGACAGACTAAAAGCTGTTAAGGCGATTGAGACAACACTTTCTTCTCTTCACTTAGGTGGTCAACACCGCATGAGTTCGGGTGCAGCAAACGTTTACTTTGACGACCTCACGCGAGAAACGAGTGACTTTCCGGTGTTCGGAAGAATGCTTGACCAATCTCTTCCTGAGAACCAGGCGGCAGGAGCTGGTCTGGTTAATCCGTCCACCCGACTATTTGGTGACTTTAGTACCGTAGGACTTGGTGGAACACCCGTTAATGACACAGCTATTGCTTATGATGGGGACAACTTCTTTCCTTTTAATATCTCCGGTGTGGGAATTACAACAAGAGTCGCTGAGGCGGTTCCTGCTAATCAACGGCTTCTTTACGAACTGAGCGTTGATGGCACTTTGGTTTACCAACAGCATCTTGATCACTCGGGTTTATCGGTTAACGAGGATTTAACATGGTTCTTTACTCACCCGCTTGACATTGAAGCTGGGTCTACCAACCACGCGTCGATCACAAAGGTCGAAACGGTAGGAAACCAAGAAACAAGACAAGGTCTTTTACTTGTCTGCGAAGGTGACGATGTCAACACACGATACCAAACAAACGTTCTTCACCGTCTCTTTGAAGACAAAGAAATAGCTACTAAGGACGACGTAAATGCTTTGAGCACAGGCTCGATTTACAAAGGAACTTACAACGCTGACACCGACGCCCCGTCATTACCAACCGGTTCTGATGTGCTCGGGGATTTCTACAGAGTGGCTACACCAGGAAACGGCAAGGCAGTTGGAGACGTTATGGTCTTCAATGGAACGGACTATGATCACATTGCTGCTGACTCAGTAACTCAAAATGACATTAACAGCTCCGGACTTCGTGTTTACGATGTGATGGTGAAAGCGGGATACACCGGAAACGTTTCGGATGGCTCAGCTCTTTATCCCTTTGGTGATGTTGTTACAGCGGTTGCATCGGCTAACGACGGTGACACAATCTTTTTGGACGGCGTATTTAACATAACATCCTCTGTGGTACTTCCCGCCGATAAGTCTTTGACATTTGTAGGCTCTGATGGTTCAGCCATTCAGTATGCTTCTTATGACGCAAGCAACGGAAACGTTTTGGAAGTAACCGGAACGGATAACTCCAAGGAGTACGCTTTCCGCAATTTACGATTCAGCAACGCGGGAGGATACGGGATTCTTACTAAAAAGACCGCGAAGGTTGAGATCGAAAACTGTGACTTTACAAACAACGGATGGAACGGTTCAGCTCTTAATACAATTCTACCAGAGACAACAACCGCCTTACTTGGATACGATTCTTCCAGCGCGGATCTTCAGGCGTTTTACGCAGGATC
>Ga0181420_1000522_pt1 | contig 15244 bp, 41 predicted proteins | sample 43SPOviralmetaG_FD_130145 | JGI IMG/M metagenome (GOLD analysis project Ga0181420, IMG submission 130145) | Marine viral communities from the oligotrophic San Pedro Time Series (SPOT) site, San Pedro Channel, CA, USA - 43 SPOT_SRF_2013-05-22 | ecosystem: Environmental > Aquatic > Marine > Strait... | reverse complement strand
TAATTTTAAAGAATGGTTACATAGAAAATTAAAACCAGTACAAGCTTTTTTTCATAAAGTAGGTAATTGGTACTATGCCAAAGTTTGGAAAAAGTTTATATGATAACTTCAGTAGAACAATGGAATGGCAGCAGATGGCCAAATTTTAATCCTGAAGAATTTCAATGTAAATCAAGCGGAGAATTAAAAATATCTGAAGCTCTTTTAGATTTTTTACAAGCTTATAGAAATGCATTAGGTAAAGGAGTTTCTATTAACTCTGGTTATAGATGCCCTGAACATAATAACTCGGTATCATCTACAGGTTTAGATGGGCCACATACAACAGGATGGGCAATTGATATTTCTACTAATAGCCAAACTCAATATCAACTACTAAAATTTGCAATGTCATATAATCCACAACCATTAGGTATTGGAATTGCTAAAACATTTACTCATATTGATTTTTGTAATGTAGATATGAATGACAAATTTTTAGTAAGACCTAATGTTTGGAGATATGCTTAATTTTATTTTACCTTTATTAAAGAATCCTCTTACTCGAATGATCGGTTCGAAAGTTATTGGAGGAATACAACATAAATTAGCTAAAGATAAAATTATTAGAGAAAAAGAAATTCAAGCAGCTAATAGTGTAGATATACAAAAAGTTAAAGTACAATTAGAACAAGTTAAACAACAAGAGCATTCGTACAAAGATGAATGGCTTTGTATTTTTTTTACAATTTTAATGGGATTACATTTCTGGCCACCTGCACAAAATGCTATGGATAGAGGTTGGGATATTCTTCAAAAAGCAGATCCTATGTTTTTTTATATTATATTAACAATTGTTGGTGCATCTTTTGGTGTAACTACAATGAATAAATTAAAAAAGAAATAATATGAATGACAAAATCATCACCGCATTACTTGCTGTTCTCATTGCTCTTGGCGGATGGACATTATCCAGAACCTTCTCGCTTTCACAAGATATGGTGCTTGTTAAAGAAAAAGTATCGCAAATCGAAAAAGTTATGGATCGACTTTCTCAAAAAAAGAAATCGACTAAAAAAAAGAAAAATAAAAACAAATGAAATATCTAATAGTTTTATTAATTCTTTTAAATGGTTGCGGTTATAATCTTAAACCAGATACTACAACAATTGATTATACTTCTACAGCTAACGGTGATGAAAAGATTAAAAAGGGTGTAAAACAAACTTTTAAATGGAGTAAATAAATGACAATACCTGATTTTATATCAAAGGTAGATACATTTTGGCGTAGAAGATCAGTACGTGCTAAATGGTCTATTGTGATTTCGGCAGCAATAATTTTATTTTTATTATGATGGAAAAAATCTTAACTCTTTTAGTTGGACTGCTAATTGCGTTAGGAGGATGGTCATTATCTAAAACATTTGAATTATCTACAAGTCAAGCAGTTCTTTTAAATCAAGTGGATCAATTAGAATTTAAAGTACAGATGCTAGATGAGAAAATGAATCAAATGATGAATATAGATAAAGAGATCATGGATCAACATGAAAAATTATTTAAAAAATTAGATCAAGGCAACACAGGATATAGTTATAACTAATGGCACTTAAAATTTCAGAAGAAGCAGCAGTTCAAATGCCGATGAAGACGGTAGCTTCGTTGATCTGTATGGTAGCAATTGGAACATGGGCTTATTTCGGTATCATTGAAACTCAAAATAAAATTCAAACTACAGTAGAGTTAATGCAAAAAGATTTAGTGGAAAATACAGATTTTAGAATCAAGTGGCCAAGAGGTCAATTAGGTTCACTTCCAGCAGATTCCGAGCAATTTATGATGATCGAGGATCTTTATAAGACCACCGACAAGTTAAACAAACACATTGAGTCTATGGCTTTAAACAAAGTCAACATAGAATTTTTAACAAAACAAATGGATAAAGTTTTAAGTGATATAGAAAAATTAAAAGATGCATCTAGAGAGATGCATTATAAAAACGGGAGTACACATTGATAGAAACTGTTTTTGCCTTACTTATGTTTTACAATGGAGAGATTAAGGAACACCTTATTCAAGACTCGATGGCGATGTGCCTTCGCGGGAAACGCGAAGCGGAGAGACAGTACAGCGAATCTGTATCTTATAAATGCTATAAAGGTAAAGCTGAAACTGAAATATATCAGGGCAGAAAAAACATTAGAGCTTTAATCCTTGAATAAGAAAATTTTTAAAAAAAAAAGGACTTATAAGAAAATTATAGAACACGCAGATGATATTACTTACGAAAATGAAATTGATAAATCCTTTTTGGATGACTTATTAAATAATACTCCTCATGAAAAACAATTTAAAGAAGAAGACCTGGGTAAAAAATAAAAAAGAAGTTTACAATTGTGGTCAATGCGATTGGTGTAATAAAGAATTAACCTCAGATATGGGAGGATGGATTATAAATGCTGAAAAAAAGCATTTTTGCCATGATGGTGTAAATAAGCTTTGTTTTGACCATTATTTGGATTCTAGGAAGCCCATATCTCAACGTAGAGAGCCATCGGCAGCATAATATGATACTTGGTATGCGTAGAATTAAATCTTAATTATAGACTCTAATAGACTCCTTTAAACATATATTTGAAGTTATTAACATAATTGGGGGAAACTTTTACCCTATTCTTTACTATATGTGCGTAATATTATAATTTTATAATTATGAATAAAGTTATTAAATTAAACAAAAATATTAAAAATAGATTCTCGGAAGAACAGTTAACAAGAGCAACCACAATTATAAATAAATTAAAACCTATTTATAAAAAGATTGTTGCAGATCATCATTGTAAATTAGAAAACATAGATAAAGTTTTGAATATGACTAAAGACTTTACTGAACTTAATTTAAATGCTTATAAAAATGTTTATTCTAATAACATACTTAAATATTTTTTTGATAATAAAGATAAATGGTTATTATTAAATGAAATAGTAAAAGCTTCAGCAGCAGGTGAGCTTGTTTATAAAGAATGTTTATCTAAGAAATTAGGTGTTTCAGCTAAAACATTAAATAAATATATAGATGAAGCTTTAAAAGGTGATTTATTTATTGTAATGAATCCTCATTCTATGAAGAAAAAAGATAATAGAATAGTTAATATTAGACCGTCTGTTGACTTAATGGTAGCTTATATAGATTATAATGTATCTAAAATAATTGATAATATAAATTTTTTAGAAAATTATAGTAAATACCATGAACAATGTAAGTTACTAAAAAATGTTAGTTAAGTTTCTTTCCGTCTTCTGTATATTTCTCAGCTTGAATTGTAGCTAAAGCTGAAGATAATAAATCAATTACAAATTGTTTCTTTTTATACCATCCTGCAATATTCATTGTAGTTGAAATTAATGCGACTAAAGATGCATCAACATTTCCACGTTTAAGCAAATCAATCGTTATAAAATCATTAAGTTCTTCTACAGAATTTGCACATTCAGTAAGTTTAAGATTTCTTTTTTTAAACTCTTTTTTTAAATCTAAAATAGATTTCATATTGACAGGGTAGGGGTTTGTAGATTAATTTAAACGCACAAATGTCTGACTATCATTACCGTAAATTATATGAAATATCTGAAGAAATTGAATATTTAAGAAAACAAATCAATTTAATTTGCAAAAGAATGGGTATTGAACATCAAATCAAAACTAATAAAAATTATTTAGGATATGATGTTGATATATTTGAAGGAATATTTGGAGATGATGGTTTAAAATTAGAAGACAACTCTAAAGAACACACCAATATCATAAATTACTTTGATAAAAAAAAGTAAGCACCTACAGGATTACATAGAACACGACACCTATTGCCCAGGGAAGATGCTTACTTATTAATTACTTAATTACCGAGGAGGCCTTTACTCATAATATCAATATTAATATTAATTTGAGGTTCTACTTTACCTATTTGTCGTCACAAATTTTGTAGGGTTTTATTCCACAGGAAACCCCAACCTGCGTTTAGACATTTTTCAATGCACTGGAATTTTTTAGCTAGGCGAAATGCTTTTTCAAGCCAACCGCCTAGCTGAAAGGAGCTAATCATGAAGACTAGCTATTTGTAAGATGAAATAACTTACAAATTCTTTAAAACTGATTATTAAAATCACCATCTTTATTACTTGATGGTGCAGTTCCTCCAGATTCTTTAGGTGAAACCATTTTGACTACACCTGAATATCTAGGAACAACTACTTCTGTTACATATCTTTGATTGTCATTAGCATCTTTATAAGATCTAGTTTCAATCTCGCCTTCAACATATAACATAGTACCTTTTTTAGCATACTTGCCCATCGTATCAGCGATACGAGGATCAAATACTACAACTTTATGCCAAGTAGTTTTTTCTTCTTCTTTAAACTTTTTGTTAGTTGCTAAAGATAGATTAGCCATGCTATCACCTTTTTTGGTTTGTTTAACCTCTGGATCAGCACCTAATCTACCCACTAGGATTACTTTGTTTATCATCTTTCTTACTCCTTAATTGAGAAGGATCTATTACTTTTACATTACTTTGTTCAGTAGATCCATTAGAACTGAATTTAGTTTTCATTTCTGCAACATATTTATTATTGTCAAATAAACCTAAAAATACATCTGCAGATACACCTAAATATGACATTGCTTTTGTTAAAGCATCTGTTGTAGCTTTCTTTGGTGCTTCATCATCCAAACTACCATTCTTTTTATATAAAGCTTGGACACTACAAATAGGGCCATAAGCATACCATTGCTCATTTTCTTTCCATTGTAATACAACTTCTGCAAATACATTTTGATCTGTATATGTAAAAGTATTTTTAAATCTCCAACCTTTACCAACTGGGCCAAACTTACCTGTCATACACATCACTTGATACATTGGATCAATTGTAGTTAAATTTTTTCCAAATTTTGGAAAAGGTTTTGTATGTTCAGGATCAGTATGTTTTAACTCATCCCAAATATAAAAGTTTTTGGTATTTCCTGTTCTAGCCATTTTATACTCCTTTTTCTGTGTATTGATTATTTACATGCTCTTTACTGACTACATACACATAAGCCATAGCACCGCTTGAGTTTTTTCTTTTATCGTTTCTTTGAATTTTACCTTGTTTGTATAATTCAGTTACTCTTGGTCTAACTGTAAAAGAACTCAAAGCTAATAATTCAGCAACTTCATCAGCAGTAGCACCAAAATTTCCTTTATTGATAATTACATCAAATACTTTTCTTCTTATAGTTTCAGCTCCAGCTTTTATTAATTCTGCAGCTTCTAAAGAAGTACCGTTTTCTTTACTACCTGGCGACAACGGGTATGATTGTTCTATCTTCATTAAATTCCTTTTCGTTAAAATTATCAAAACTAATATAATCAGGTGGAGCTTTCTTTGTTGTTACAAAGTGCCAGAATAATATTTCTGCGTTTTCTAATTTGTCTTGAAACTTTTTATCTTCAGTTATTTCCATAATTTCATGTTTTAAGTTTCCAAAAAAAACCGATAAATAAATTCTTTTACTTTTTACACACATTAAATAATGTTGTAATTGAGCTTTATATTTATCAGTTACCTTTTTAGGATTACTAAAAGCATTAGTATGTTTACACTCTAATAAAGCTTTATCTTCTCCTAATATTAAACCATCAACATGAGCATACATAAATTTATATTTTTCATGAAAAAATGTTTCTTGCTTACCATCAACTTTTAATTTTGTTAGTTTTTCAAACCATTGAATGTTAAATGATTCAGTATGTATTCCCATTTGTACTGGTAACACATCACTTAAATCAGGATATTCTGACTTACCAAGCTTTTCTTCCCAAAGCTGATACCAATCACCTTCATACAATCTTGTTGCATCAGATCCACCAATGCCTTGTTTTCTATCGAACTCTTTATTCATATCGTTCCTCCTATTTTATAATAATGTTTATCTTTCTTCTGAACCTCTTTTAATAATATCTCTAATCTTGATTCCCATAGGTTCTGCACCTTTTGCTTGGATTTTTTTCCATCTTTCTTTTTTTTCTTTTTCATGTTTTAACCTTAACTTTTCTATTTCATTTACATATTTGTAGGGTAGAGTACCTTCCAATATCTTTTGAGCATTGACATGATATACGTTTTCATCATATTCAATGTTTTTATAAAACTTCAACAACCTCATTCGGAAAAACATCTGTCTATTATGAGGAGCTGAATAATCTATGTTAGATTTTTTCTTCAGACTGTTCAGTAGATTTTTCATTAACAAATGTTCCTTCCTTAAATTTAGCTAACATGGCATCTAATTCTTTTTCTTTAACTTTAAACTTATCCGTTATCGTTCTAGCTTTAACGAGATAGTGAATTGCATCTATTAATTCTTCAATAGTTTCTGCAATCCATTCATCAAGAGGTCTATCGTTAGAGTCCATTGTCTTGCCAAATTTTTCCATACCTTGCATATGGCGATTAACTATTATTTCGATCACCTTATTTACGATAGGATCATTTGTTATTTGATCTGGTCTTATTTCTGGATTAACTGTCATTTGATTGCACCTTTGGAGTTAACGTGATTTGCATATTTAGAGCATCTGCCCAACAGCAAAATAACCAACCACTAGGTTTTCTAATTCCACATTCCCATTTAGAAACTAATCCCTTGGCTACCCCCAAAACTTCATCCATTTCTAATTGTGAAATTTTTAATTTTTTTCTAGCAGCTACAAATTGCGGTATTATAGCATTATGAAATACAGGGCCTAATGCTTCATAACTAGGCATTAATTCCCCCAATATTTACTCTTGATATTATAACTATTATTGATTTAACGAGAACATTAAATGAACGCTTAAAAGCTTCAAAAGTTATCGGTAGTAATTTAAGGTAATTATTTCCTTGATTCTGTATTACATTTCCGATAATTAATGGACATTGGTAACGATAATTAATAGTTTCCAAGCAAATCAACATATACTCACCATACGCACAAAGAATACTATATATAGAGTAAATGTTTCCTGTATGTTATTACGGAATCTTTTACCTATTGTGCGTACTATCCACTCTCGCTTAAGTACGCAACAATAGGGTTGCAGGTCACAACTAGCTTAGGTTAACCATCCTGCATATTAAGGTCTGAAACGGATGACTCCGATGCCTTAAATTCGTTTAAATTCCAATTATTTAGCTCACATAACTGAAGTAATTGATGAGCAAATATTCGGTTTTGCCCATTTTCAAATTTTTGTATTTGTTGGAACGATACATTTAATTGATCTGCCAAATTTGATTGTGTGAGTTTAGATTTTTTTCTAAGTACTCTAAGATGCTCTCCGATTTTATTGTTATATTCATTTTTGGCTTGTTTCATTAATTAATTCCTGTTTAAGCTTATTATAAATTGCATGATTATTCGGTATCTTCCACATACCTTTCTTATTAATTCTTAAACTTACATGATAAATTAAACTTGTATGATCTCTTTCTGTTATTATAGACATTTGTGGATATGAAAATCCACTTAATTCTCTAATTAAACTAATTGCTATAGATCTCGGTATCACTAAATATTGATTTCTAGCTTTAGCAAATAATTCTTCTTGTGATATTTTAAAATAATTACAAACTTTAAATTTTATTTTTTCAAATATATCAGCACTATTAATGGGTGATACTTCAGGAACAAATTTAAAAGGTTTTTCATTTGATTTCATACCAGCAGTATAACCAGCTTGGTATATTGCTTGTTCTCTATCAGTTAATAAATGATATACGGTGTTAACAGCTTTTATTAAAGGATTATTGTTTATAGGAATTGTCATTGTATATTTCCTTTTCTTCTTGAAGCTTCCAATGTTCTCCAAACATCTATTCGAAGAATTGCTGTAGCACGTTTGTTTCTTAAAGTATTTCTTGCTAAAGCTTTATTCATTTTAGTTATACAAAATGTTTTATATTCGCTTGAAGCATAAAATTCTTCTACAGCTTTTGAAACTGAACTATTACTACTAGAAACTACATTTCCTTTTTTCCATTTTATCTCATCTTCTAGTTGAGTTAATTCGGCATCTAAAGTAGCATATTGTTCATCAGTTTCTGCTAAATAATGTAAATCTTTTTCAATATCCATCGTTTAAATTCTTTCTATTCCAATATTCTATGAAATTTTCTATATATTTAATTGACATAGGATTTTTCTTTTTATTAAATGCTCTAATAAAATGTATTAAATCCATATCTTTAATTTTAATAACTTCGCCTTTACTATCTGAAACATATTCGGTTTCAATTTGTTCGAATGTGTCAGATGGAATTGTTCTTCCTGTAATAGACATTATTTCTATAAGTTGACTTATTCTCATGCTGCATCCTCCTCAAACATTGATCCATCAAATGATTTATCTTCATATTCTTCAAAAGATTGACTTGCTTCAACTTCATATTTACCATCTTTAGTTGATACAATTACATCACCATTAACATGACCTTCAAAAGCAAATGATCCCCATTCTTCTAAAAAACCAAAATCATACCAAGCACTTTGTAACCATTCTTCTGTTAATGGTTTATGATCGTAACTTGTTACGCAATATTTAAATATTTGTGCTATTTTAGTTTTTGGATCTACATATTCTAATGGTGTCCAATGTTCTATCCATCCATCAGGATTGTATTTTTTAAGATCAATATCAAAAATAATTGGATTTTTTGCTTTATCAAGATATTTAAAACCATCTTCAAATCCACCTTCATCATGTCCACCTTCAAAATGTAATGAAAGATAATATATTCCATCTTTATACATTTTTTCGTAAATCTCTTTTAAAGGTTTAGCATTAAGCTTTTTAATTTTGTTAGCTATTGCTTCACCTTTTTGGTGTTCTTTCCACCAATCTTTATGTTCAGTATTGTAATCTATATATGTTCCTACTAAATCTATTGTTCTTGCTATCATAATATAGGTTGTCCTTTCCGCATCCATGATGCTATTCTTACGTTTTTAATCCAATCTTCAAAGCTAGGTATAAAACCTAAATCTTCGATGATATGTTTTTCAGCTATTAGTCTTACTGGAACAGCTTTTCCATCGCTATTCGTTATCGTTTGACCAAATTCTTTTTCGGCAGCAAAACATCCTTCAGCATGATGCCGTAATGCTCTATGAGCAAAATGAGATGTAAGTTTTTTACTCTCATCAAACCAATCGTGAATAGGTTGGTAATCTTCAGGTTTACCTCCCCATTTTTTTACACTCGATAAACTATGGTAATAACAATTAGCCATATAATTCCTCCCAATGATTTGATCTCATCATTTCTGCTACTTGTTTTTCTCGTTTTCTCGAAACATTGTGAATTGCTCCTCTAGTGATTGGGTGGGTTGCCCAGTCAGTTGCTGTTTGGTAAATCGCAAAAATTGTAGAACCGTATTTACTACAATACTGATCCCATAAGTGATCCAAATGCTTAAGGACAAGCATACTGTTGTCATCAATATCAAGCTTTGTTTTACGGTTTGCCAAAGTTTTCCTAAATAAGTTTGTGACTGCATTGTTAGTTACCTTTCTTTGCATCATTTTAAATAGATCTTCACCTAATTCCTTATGAGCTGTAACACCCATTTTAAAATCATTCATAGTGAAAGATATATCTCGTTTATCGTTATGTTTATTATAGACAACAAATGTCCAATCAGGTCTTACCATTCCATTTAAACAAACTACATAAACAGAAGACCACATGATTTGTTGTCCCCATCTTCCATCCATAGATGAATAGATTCTTAATTGTGGTATGATTTTTTCTTCAGTACCTTTGATATGAAATCCACCATTTTTATAGTTATTTATATCAATAGCATCATCCCAAAAATTAATTGTACGAATGAACTTTTTACCACCTTCAAGAACTTGGTCTTTAGGTGTAATAGTAAATCTTTCGTAATCAGGTACGGCTTCAACAATTACTTCATTAACCTTTTCTGCTAATTCAGAATATGGTCTAATTATGTAATCATCTGTATGAATACCTAGTAATTTACCTGTATCTTTTCTTACTAAAGCATATCTATTTACAGGTTCTAAATCGTATCTACTATCTTCAATATTATCAACCATGTAATTTAGTTGTTTCTTCTCTACATCAAAATACGCACTTTTATCTATTGTGAGTTTATTATTTGATTGCATTTGTATAGCTGTTTGCATAACACCTCTTTCTTTCTTTCATATCGAGTCAGCTCCCACATTCGTGGGGGCTAACAATTTAGCTTAAATTGATTTCTTTCTTTTTTTAAAGCAAAATACTTTATATTTTCATGTCTAAAAGAATAATTAACTTTATCTAATAAAACTTGTAATTCTATTTTTCTACCTCTACGAGTTTCAAAATCATAAATCCAAATCCATTGACCTTTTTTTTGTCTAAAATATTTTAACGATTCACCCATAATTAAAACCATTCGGCAGCATCAGCTACCTTCCATTCAATGTTTTTTTTAAACTTATTTCGTTTACCATAATCTTCGGCTTCACTTTCTTGCATCCAAACTTCACTAGTAAACAATTCCCATTTACCATTTTTCTTCCAAATAACGCAGTACATTACTTTTCTTCTGGAATAGGTATTACTGTAGTAGTAGGTTCAAATTGTTTATTATCCATTTTGTATTGAACTCTAGCATCCTCTGCAGTAGCTAAGTGTCCATCTACTTCTTCTGCTGTATAAATACCTAATTTATTTAAACCTTCGGTAAATTCTTTAGTATTTATTTTACAAGCACCATATTCATCTTGTAGTTTTTCGATTGCATCAATAAAACTTTCTTTAAGTTTATTCATAGCATTACTCCTTTTGTTAAATAGAAATATCCAAATAGTATTGTCCAAAATAAAATAGTTATTAGAAATAACTTCATTATTCTCCCTTCTCTATTTTTATATTTTCACTTCCACAACTAGCACAAACTTCGGTCATTTCTGATAGCTCATACCAGGAATAGTTTTGTTCTGGTTGTTCTTGAAATTGTTTTAATAGTGTACCCTCAATAAAACCACAATCTAAACACTTCATTATTCTCCCATATTGAATATATTGTTTTTAGTTTCTTTACGTTTTAGTTCGTAAGGTAATTCTACTTTCTCTGGCATATTTCTAGCGATTGCATACATCAATCCTAAAAATGCTCTGATTGGAAACATGATTGCTATCCAAATCCATTTAGCAGCAACATTCATTAACCAATTTTGTAGTTTCTTTAACATTAACACCTCCTAGTTGTTATCATTGTTTATATTTATCAGCACCGCACATTGCGATTGTCTGATAGCAGGTTAGTAAAGTTGTTAAAAATCGAACTAGTATGTTCTCAGATCATTACTAACCAGCAATCAGGGTTTCTGATCTCAGATCCAACCATTACAATCTAGCTTACTAGAATATATTTATCGTGTGATTGGATCAGAGTTCAGGGATGCCATTCGGCAGCACCTCATATTGTTGTTTTTGCCCTTCGTGTTTTTTAGAATTATTCTAAACACGATAAAAAAAGCCCTCATACCTCACTAATAGAGATACAAGGGCTTATTTTGTTTATATTAACCAACTAATTTCTTTAATTGATCTACAACCATAGCTTTTTCAGCTTTGTTAACATCGTCTTGTGATGTTGCAGATTTTCTATTCCCAACAGGAATATAATCTTTATTGAATATTGCTTTGTACTTTTTAGCCAAAGTATCAACAATCAATTGTGATCTTCTCACATTTAGATTTTGTACCTGATTCATAAATAACAATTTATTTAACTCATTCTTTGTTATTTCAGTACCAACATCATCTCTTGTTGCTTGTTTAGTCTTTTCTCTAGTTTTATCTAAAGATGCTATACACATTTCATTGTGTCTATTAAATGCACCATAGATACTATCGAAATTCCAACCAGCAATTCTAGACCAATCTTCATTGTCTAAAAATGGCATAATTACATTATCTACTAATGTATTTACACCAGTTATCATGTTGCTTTCAGATTCATCTAATACTAATTCCATATTAGCTACTCTTGAATCTGGATCATCTCTATATGTTTCTCTTGACATTATATTACTCCTTTCATGTTATTAAGTTCACTATCAATATTAGCAATCTCACTAATATCTCCTTTAGCTTCAGCTTCATCTCGCTTACAAGCTAATTCTTCAACTCTCTTGATATTTTTGCTATCTTTCGCAATAACATAGTAATCAATCATATCTTCAATAGTCATACATACCTTTCTAGTTAAGTTAATAAATGTCCAACACGGACACCGTGCAAGAACGAGGAAGGATCCGAATTGCAAATGCTTGGCATGACGGAGTCGTGCGACAAGTTTGATGCGACCGAAGGGAGTCGTCAACTTGTCCATTTGTCAATTTGGAAGGAGTCCTTGTTATGCTAGGTGATACCGTGTGCCGTGCCACGGCGAGTGGCGTTCTTTAAAACGTACCGAAGGGAGTCCACGACCGAGGACAAGGGAGATCGTAAGAACCGTAGGTTCTTATGTGCGTTGACTGAGTAAATCTACAGCTATAGTTAATGTTAGGGGTAGAATAGGAAAACGTAATGAAAGACGACTTAACAGATAAGCAACGTGCCTTAGTTGATACAATAGTAGCAACTGGGTGTACTATTAAGGAAGCTGCTAAAAAGGCAGGATATTCAACGAATGGAAGTGAAGAAGCTGGGAGAATAAGTGCTTCTCGAGCACTACGTATTCCAAAAGTACAGACGTATATGCAATCACGTATTGCACAAACTCTAGGACTTGGAGCAGTAAGTGCGAGTAGGAAACTTATCGACCTATCTAGTGGAGCTAGATCTGAGTACGTTCAGCTCGAAGCTTCCAGAGATATACTCGATAGAGTAGGGATGAGAGCACCAGACAAGGTAGCTCACAACATACAGGGCGACATTAAGATCAATATCGACCTGAGTTAAAAGTGTCGGTACTACCGACTCTTGACCACACCTCGAGTTTCGAGGGGTGGGGGCAAAAACAACCCATCGTAGATGACTAGTGATGTCATACAAACAATAGGGGTTGAAAAAAGCATTCGGTATTGCATACCTCAATTTTTTAGGTCTTGCAAAAGGTTCGTTATATTAGTTATGGCAAAGAAAAAAAATAATTTACTTGCGAAAATAGAACACGAGTCGAGGGCAAAGTTTAAGAAAACCTCTGTTGCTAAAAGAAGACCTAAGAAGTCATCAATGAATAAATCCAAAAAAAGAAGTTTTAAAGCTTATAATAGACAGGGGAAATAATGTGCGTTTTAAGAAAAAGCATATATTTGTAGGAATAGGTTATGTCAGATAAATTAAAAAATGTTTGGAAACAAATTAAAAGCAATATGAGTGCTGGAGATGAAGTTATTAAAATTAATAAAGAAGTTAAGAGCAGAGCTAATAAAGCTCCTTGGTATAAAGAACCAACTGTAGGTGATTTACAAAGAGCTTACAAAGATGCTCATAAAAATTCTAAAAAAAAATAATCTGAAAAAATATCTAAAACAACTAGAGGTATTATCCCTTTATTACCGTGAAGGTATTATTGGTTTTATAATAGGATTTACATTCGCATTAATCCTAAGTGCGTTTTAATTATTTTTAAATAGGTATAGTTAGATTGTTCCAACAAAAGAGGTCTAATGTATTATTTAGTAAAAATATGGAACAACTACGGCAATGAGTTAAAGAAAGAAATTTTATACCAAGCGGAGAACGATGTTATTGCAATGCAAAAAGCAAGTGCTGCTACACCTGATGGCTGCCGAGCAACTTATGAATCAATCAATAAGGAAGAATATGAAAAAACCAAAGAAACCCAAAAAGCCGAAGAAGCCGCCTAAACCAAAAAAGAATGGCTACTAAAGCTGAAAAGATACATATGGATAAGGTAGCTAGTCTTGGATGCTATGTATGTTTAAGACCAGCTTCCTTACATCATATAAGATATAAAGGATTAGGAATGGGTAAAAGATCATCTCATTTTGAAGTAATTCCTCTTTGCTATGACCATCATCAAGGTAAAAACTCAATTCATTTAGATAAAAAAAATTTCGAAAAGAATTTCGGCTCAGAAAAAGAAATACTTAAAAATGTACTGGAGAGATTAAATGAGCTTTCTTAATGGTTTATCTTTAAAAGATAGAAAACGATTAAGAACAATAGTTAAGAAAACTCACTTAAGTTATTACCCTACACACATGATAACTGATTATGAAGCTGATAAATTAATAGAAGCTTTTAGTGAAGAAGTTATCTACAAAATGCTTAAAGCAAATGTAGGTACTAATGTCGATTAATTTTCAATATAAACCAGAAGGACAAACATTAAAAACCTTTATGAAGTCTAATGACTTTTTTAGAGGAATGAGAGGGCCAGTTGGTTCTGGCAAATCAGTTGCTTGTTGTATTGAAATATTTCGTAGAGCTTTGTTACAAGAAAAAAACAAAGAAGGTAAAAGAAGAACAAGATGGGCAGTAATAAGAAACACAAATCCACAACTTAAAACTACAACTATTAAAACATGGCTTGATTGGTTTCCTGAAGATACTTGGGGAAACTTTGCATGGTCAGTACCTTATACCCATAGAATTATAAAAGGTGATTTAGAAATAGAAGTTATATTCTTAGCTCTTGATAGACCAGAAGACGTAAAGAAATTACTATCTTTAGAACTTACTGGTGTATGGATTAATGAAGCTAGAGAAATACCTAAATCAATTATAGATGCTTGTACTATGAGGGTAGGAAGATTTCCCTCAATGAGAGATGGAGGTGCAACATGGTATGGAGTAATAGCTGATACCAATGCACCTGAAGAAGATCATTGGTGGCCGATAATGGCAGCAGATGTTCCTGTACCAGATCACATATCTAGAGATGAAGCTTTAATGTTAATTAAACCTGATAACTGGTCTTTCTATTCTCAACCTCCTGCATTAACTGAGAAGAAAGATAAAGATGGAATGACTACTGCTTATGATCCAAATGATCTTGCAGAAAATAAAAAAAACCTAACACCAAAATATTATTCAAATATTATTAGGGGTAAAACAAAAGGATGGATAGATGTTTATGTTTTAAATAAACTAGGAAGTATAGAAGAAGGTAAACCTGTGTATCACAGCTTCAAAGAAGAATTACACATTACAAAAAATAAAATAGATTTAATACCAGGACAACC
>Ga0181420_1000519_pt1 | contig 15325 bp, 12 predicted proteins | sample 43SPOviralmetaG_FD_130145 | JGI IMG/M metagenome (GOLD analysis project Ga0181420, IMG submission 130145) | Marine viral communities from the oligotrophic San Pedro Time Series (SPOT) site, San Pedro Channel, CA, USA - 43 SPOT_SRF_2013-05-22 | ecosystem: Environmental > Aquatic > Marine > Strait... | reverse complement strand
CTACATGGACTATATCAACACTTGAACGCAACACAGAAGATGGCGGCGTAACTGTTGCACACTGGAGAGTATCTGAAGTAGATGGAGACTACTCTGCATCTTCCTATGGCACTGTAGGCTTTAAACCTGATGCATCCGCTGAAGGCTTTGTAGCTTATGCAGACCTTACTGAGTCTACAGTATTAGGATGGGTTCAGGCAGAGGTAGACAAAGACGCTACTGAAGCATCACTTACAGCTAACATTGCAGAGCAGAAAGCACCTGTAACATCAACTGGTACACCTTGGTAGTTTACAAACTACTAAAAGTATGTTATAATCTTTAAAGGAGTTTAAGATGGATTTAATTACTATTATTAATACTGTTACAACAATTGTTACAGTAGCTTCTATTATTGCAGCTTCAACACCTACTCCTAAAGATGATGAGTGGATTGCAAAGCTTTATAAGTTTATAGACTTATTAGCCATTAATATTGGCAAAGCCAAGCAGTAGGTGAAACTAGATATGGCAGTAAAAACTGAAATGGATTTAGCTCTAGAGGCTTTAGAAAAGATTGCTCAACATGAAAAAGAATGTGGGGAGCGTTGGGGAGAAGCTACAGCAGAGTTAAAACAGTTAAGAGAGTTAGCTGCATCTCATGCTGCACGATGGGAAAGACTTGCATGGCTTGTTGTAGGCGTTGTGTTTGCTGGTGCCTCTTCTGTTATTGTTGCACACTTAGGTTAAATAATGAGTAAAAAAAGAGCCAGTAGAAATAATAATAAAGTATTAAAAGCGCTTCGCCAGAAGAGAGCTAATGGTGGACGTACCAAAAAGTTTTATGGTGGTTTTGAAAATGTCAATATTAATATTCCTACTGATGAAGAAATAAAGGCTAATATACAAGCACAGCAAAAAAACAATAAAGAAACTCCTGCACAAAAAGCAGCTAGAGAAGCCAAAGAAAAGGCCGATAAAGCAGAAGCTGATAGACTTGCTGCCGAACAAAAAGCAGCCGCTGCTGCAAAAACAGCTAAGCAAGGATCAGTGACTGTAAGTGGTGGAACTACTTCAACTGCTGCAACTTCTCAAACTACAGCACCCTCTACTGGCGATCCAGAACCTAGAAGGAATCAATTCCCCGGAGGCATGGGGGGACAGAATGCGTGGAAAAACGCACACAATGCTTGGAAAGCTAGACAGGGTGAAGACGCTCGAAATATTGATGTAACAGAGAGCAGTGGTAGTGGCTCTACTACAGGCACTGCTAATAACACAACGACATCTCAAGGACAAGGAAATAATATGGCAGGTAAAAAAACAAATTTAGAGGAGTTTGTTGAAAGTATTCCTCGCCCTGATATAACTCCACCCGATAAGCCAACTATAAATAAATCTGATGTAGAAACTTTAGATGTTTCTAGTGTGGGCAAAAACGCATCTGATGCTGACAAGTTAGCAGCAGGAATAAGTACTGAAGTTCAAAAGTTAGATACTACCCCCACGGCTGTTACAAGAGATGAGGCAAAGGCCGGGGTAGCTACAGCAACGGATGTTACAAAAACTGATCAAGCTGAAAGTGTAGATGACTTTGATGCTGCTGAGTATACAGCAAAAAAAGCAGAAGATCTTGATCCTACAAAAGCCGCACAAGGAACTCTAAGCAAAGAAGCTGTTGCAGATCCTGAAGAAATTAGAGAGCTTACTCAAGAAGCCGTAGCTAAAACAACAACAGATGAGCAAAAAGAAAGCACTTTAGCTAAAGACGCTGAATTTACTATTGATCCTAGATCTTTTGCAGGTAAGGTTACTGGAGAAGAGGCTCAAGTTTCTTCTACAAAAGCCGCTGAAGAAAATCAAAGAAAAGAGATTACAGGTGAGCCTGCTCCCGATGGAGATGCTGCGGTTATTAATGAAGTAGTAGGCTATGAAGCTTCTAAAAGACGTTCTGTTACAGGTACAGCCGCTAAGGGTGCAGCAGCAGAAATGGTAGCTGCTGTCGGTAACTTACCTCCTGATATATCCGCAGCTGTAGTAGAAGATCCTGCAACAGTAGAAGCCCAGATTGATGACCAGCCTGTAGAAGTGCGAGCCGCCGTAGCAGCCCTGCCTACAGAAGCTCTTGTGTCTTCGCAGATGGATTCACTTCTTGGCGGATTAGAAGATGGAGAAACGCCTGCGTGGGCTAAACCAGCATTAGCGGCTGTAGAACAAAAGCTTGCTCAAAGGGGCCTTTCAGCTTCCACAGTAGGCCGTGACGCGCTTTTTAATGCCATTATACAAAGTGCATTGCCTATGGCGCAGAGCAACGCACAGGCGCTTCAGCAACGTGCAGCACAGAATTTATCTAATGAGCAACAGGCAAACCTTGCACAGTCTACTCAAGATATGCAGCGTCGTATGGCTAACTTGTCTAACAGGCAGACAGCAGCTTCGCAGACTGCACAAATGGCTCAACAAATGGGAGTGCTGCAAAGCAACTTTAATCAACAAGCAGTACTTACCAGCGCACAACAACAGCAACAAACACGTACTCAAAATCTTGCGAATGAGCAGCAAGCAGCAATGTTACGCTCTCAGAATCAACAGTCTATTAATGCTATGGAGCTTGGTAATGAGCAGCAGATAGAACTGGCTGAAATGAAGTACATGGACGCTACTGAGCGTGAGAACATGACTGTTGAAAATCAAGAGCGTCTTGTAGAAATGCAGTTAGCTGCAGATTTTCTTTCAAAGAATGCAGCGTTTAAACAACAAATGGAGCTTGCTAATCTTTCTAATGATCAGCAAATGCGCTTAGCTAATCTGTCTGCTAGAAATCAAAATGAATCTGAAAATCTTAGTGCTGCACAACAAACGGAGCTAGCTAATCTAAACGCTAGGCTGCAAACTAATTTGTTGCAAGGTAAAATTGCTTCAGAAATGAATCAAGCTCAACTTAATGTAGATCAACAAAGAGCTATTCAACATGCTTCTATGGTTGCTAATGTAGACCTTACAAAGTTTAATGCGGCTCAACAAGTTGAACTTGCTAATAGTAAAGCTATGCAAACTCTTGTACTTGCAGATTTAAGTAATGAACAGCAAGCTATGCTTCAAAATGCTACAGCCCTTGCAAGTTTAGATATGGCAGCAGTGGATCAAAGAACAAAAGTAGCGATTACAAATGCTCAAAGTTTTTTGTCTATGGATATGGCTAATTTAAATAATGAGCAGCAAGCTCTTATGTTTGACCAGCAAGCCAAACAACAACGACTTTTATCAGATCAAGCGGCTGAGAATGCGCGTAGGCAATTCAATGCTACTTCTGAAAATCAAGTTAATACGTTTTTAACTTCTACAGAAGCCTCAATGCGTCAGTTTAATGTTGGACAAACTAATGCAATGAAACAGTTTAATGCGTCAGAAAAAAATAGAATTGCTGCAATCAACGCTCAAAACGCTACAGATGTATCTAAGCATAATGCAAGTTTAAAACTTACAGCAGATCAGTTTAATGAAAACATGGATTTGCAAAGAGAAACATGGAATGCTGCAAATGCTCAAGCTGTGGAGCAGTCTAATATTGAGTGGCGTAGGAAATCAAATACAATTGATACGGCAGCACAGAATGCTTCTAACATGTTGAATGCTCAACAAGTCTTCCAAATGGACTCGGCAGAAATGGCTTTCTTATGGCAGAACTTACGGGACGATGCGTCTTATGTAAGAACTGCTTTTGAAAATGAACAGCAAAGAAAAACTACTCTGTACGCTACAGCCTTGGCTAACGAGGGAGCTACTGGAGGCGCAGAAAAGTCTACTAATGTAGACAGATTATTCACTCTTATTAATGGGATTACATAATGGGTTTTTTCAAAAAAATATTTAAAGGTATTGGTAAGGTCTTTAAAAAGATTGGTAGAGCAATCAAGAAAGGCTTTAAGAAATTTGGTAAATTCATGGGTAAGATTGGCATAGTTGGTCAACTAGCTATGATGTTTATTCTTCCGGGGATAGGAGGAGCCTTAATGAAAGGCTTAGGAGGAATGGCAGGTAAAATGGCTAGTCTTACTGGTAAGTTTGCGGGGCTGCAAGGCTCTGCTTTAGGCAGTGTTGTAAAAGGCGTAGGTACTGTATTGAAAGGTGCCCACGGTTTTGTGCAAACAGGTGTCAACGCTTTTAAAACTGTGACCAGTGGCATCATGGAGTTTGGTAAAACTGCATTAAATAAAATTCCCGGTATTAATATAAGCAGTGCCAAGGCAAACTTTTTTGGTGCCGATAGTGTGATGGAAGGAATTAAAATGGATGCTAGTAATATAATGAATCCTTTCCGAGATAATATTACTTTATCTAAAGGTATGACACTTGATAAGCTTAGTAGCTCTACAGGTTTGTCCGTAGAAAATTTACAAAAATTAAATCCAAATACAGTTTTAAATGAAAATACTTTTGGTAACTTAGCTAATACAGGTCAAAACTTAAACTTAGACTTTAGTAAAATTTCTCCCAACATAAAAGCTATTCAAGCTAATGCTCAAGCAACTATTGCAGGGTTTAACCCAGCAGCAGATCCTTTAGAGTTTGAAAATATTTTAAAAGTTCCAGAGACAGGATACAAGCCCGGAGAGTTGAACTTAAACTTTAATCCTACGGGAGAGGGTTTACCAGATCTTACGGGAGGCGCTTTAGATGCCAGCCAAGCTGTTTTGGATCAAAGTCAAACTACTTTAGCAGCTTATAGTTCTACCCCAGCTGTCCCTGATCTCGCAGACTATAGTGGTTTATCTTATGAAAAAGCCACTCAAAGTTTGTTGAGTCCTGTAGAAGAAATAGTAGGTAAGCCTCTGGATTTTGCAGATGCTAATCAATACATCATGCCTTCTCAACCTCAGTTTGCTCCCGGCACAACAGACTTTGAAAGGGGTCTTTTAAACACTGGCAAGGTTACTGATGTAGCAGGCATAGCTGGAGAAGCAGCAAAGCCTTCGTTGTTTGAGCGGGGTATGGCAGGCGTTAACAAGAGCGTAAACGCAGCTATTGATGATCCTATTTCTGTAGGACTTCCTATGCTAAAAAGTGTAGCTGGAACATTTGCCACACCTGAAGAAATAGAAATGTCTGGTGGAGGAAGAGGTTACATCGCAGATGTTTTGCCTCAATTTGACTTTGCTGCTGTAGACATGACTCCAGTTTTGAACGCAGGAAACTATGGCGCAGGTGCAATTTCTATGGACTTTTTAAATCAAGGAATGATGTATCAAAGCCCTACGATGGCCTTTCCCGGCGCAGTAGGATATGGGAGATAAATTATGAGTATGCCAGAAATTAATACAGATCTTATAAAAGCTAGGATGTCTAGGTCAGTACCCGGAGAATCTTTTGCTAATGATCCAGATACTCCTTTACCATTTGAAAAGCCGCCTGAGTTTACAACAATTAATGCGGCTACAAACTTTATATTTGAAAAAATAACAGAAGAAGAAAACTACATGCAGTTCATGGAAGTGATTGCTAATGGTACTTCTCTTATGGAAATAACCAAAGTTCTTCTGTTCCAAATGTATAACAATGGTAAAATAAATCCTGATCTTATGGTGCTATTGATTGAACCTACTGTATATATTTTTATGGCCCTTTGCGAAAGAGCAGATATTGATTTTAGTATTGATGGTATAGACGGTGAAGAAGAAGAACTAGACGGGCATAGTGCAGACTACGAAGTCCTTCAAAGACTACAAGAAGCGCAGCAGACAAGTAATATACCTTTGCCTCAAGAAATAGAAGAGCGTATACAAGAAATGAAACCGCCCCCTGAAGGGCCGCCTGAAGCACAACCCGAGACACCAAGTCTATTGAGTATGGAGCAGTAAATGGCTATTGAAGATTTAGGAGAATCCCTCCTTGCGACACAACGCACTAACCGAGAAGAGCGTGATAAGGCTGCAAGAAGACGTAGAAAAGATCAAAAGATAGAAGGTTACTTGCAGATGGGCGGCAAGCTTTTAGGCTCTATTGCTCAGACTAATAGTGAAAGAAAAGCCCTTGAGTTTATGCAACAAGAACCCATCATGGCAGCAAGAGCTAAATACAATGCGGGAGTACAGCAGAGTATTACGCACTTGGATAATAATAAAAAAGCTCAAGCCCATGCTCAAGGCGTAGAAGGTTATTTGCGAGATCAATACATTCCTTTGCTTGAAAAACAATTAAAAATGAATGTTGATGAGCAGTCATATACAAAAGATGGTTTTGATCAATATGTGTACACGCAGGCTACAGAACTAGCTAAAAAGAATAAAACTTTATTTAATGAAGCTACGCAAGCTGCCATGTCTGTAGGTAATGACTCTACAGCTTTTGAAAAGTTTATTAAAATTAATGACGGGATTGCCGATACTCCTTTAGGATCTGTGGCGCAAGGCGTTGCAGGATTCTTTAGAGGTAAATCAGGAGGGGCGTTGAGAGCAGACGCAGCTAATAGCATTATTAACAGTCGTTATATAAGAGACGTAGATGCCTTAGCAGCCGCGCAATCCGCCTTGGCAAGAGGGGTACCTGTGCAGGATGCTCAGAGGATTGCTAAGTCTATGGAATCTTTTAAAGCTTCTGATAATGATTATGAATTTGTCAGTGAAAAAGCAGATACACAAACTGTTTATATTAATGGCAAACAAAATACTGTGACAGGTAGGCGTGTTCTTAAAAAAGATGGATGGGGTCGAGAAAAAGAAACTTTTGTACCTGATGAAACATCTCCAGATGTAAAAAATCAAACAGCACCAAAAGTTACAACCACGCAAGTAACAGTAGCTGGCATTGTTTACAATAGAAAAACTGAAGTACAAGTAGATGCGTTTGACAATCCTGTAAGCGATCCTATCGTAACAGATACTCCTGTACGTTTAGACCCATTAAGGGCCGCATCAGTTACTCCAGCAGAGGCGGAAGCGACTGCTCAAGATTTCAGACACCAGCTAGGTATTTTTCAAAGCGGACAGGACTCTGATTTTAACGGGTTTAGTGATGCCTATGCTGAATATGTTCTACGAGATATAAATGTAGATAACGAAGATTTAGCAGCTAAAACATTCACTGCGGCTTACGCTGATATGGTTGCAGACTCTTCAGTTATTAAATTTAATACGAACACAGACAGGTACAAGAACAACGCTGCTACTTTGCCTCAGACAATTAGTCAGCATATTGTTCTTAATGATATGGCTAGAATGGTAGATAAAAGTTTTTTTCCTGATTTTGCTAACAAAGATGATTTTGATTTTAGCCTTAGTGTTAAAAAGGCAGAGCCTACAACTCTAGAAATTTTAGAAGCTCTTGGTAGTATTAAAAAATCTAATGCTGCTCGCGTAGACTCAGCGTACATAGCAAGTGTTGTTAAAAGCACAGCTTTAATGGCAGAACTAAATAATTTACAAAGTGACAAAAAAACTTTAACTGCGTACCTACAAAGCTTTAACGCATACCAAGATGACCCAGCATATAATCATTTATTTAAACCTTTAATTAGCGATAAGTCAGGCAACTCGTATTCTGTATATCAGCTTCTTCAATCTATTCAGGACTAATTTAAATGACTGAAATTTCAAAGCCTAAAATAGACTTTACAAATCTTAATGACTTTACAGATCATATGAAGTCTGCGCCTATATCTAAAGATATACCAGAGGCTGCTCAAGACACTACCATGTCTGTGTCAGATTTTAAAGCTAAACGAGCAGAAGATCTAGAAACTGTATTTGAGCATAGATTTGGTGATAGCGATTACATGCGGACTGTAGCAGAAAATGTAGAAGGCTATGCCCCTGATGAAATTATAGATAGGCTACGTCAAGATGCTATGACTTTTTCTGGCTTTGGTACTGCGGCTATGCTTGAAAAAGCACCACAAGAAGTTAAAGATGCTTACGGCAGAATACTACAAGATTGGGAAAATACAGACCCTGAAGGCTTTGAATATTTTGGATCTGTCGTTAGTGGTGCTAAACATTTTTTTCAAGATCCTTTAAATGTAGCTACTATGATGGTAGGCGGGCCTAAATTACCTCTAGCTATGCGGGCCGCTGTAGGTAATGAAGCGGCTAAAAGAGCTTTGCAGTTTGCAGCCAGCAATAGCCGTAATGCTATGATGACAAAAGCAGCAGTAGCAGGGGCAGGTTGGACAGGTGTTGGCAACGCTTCTGAGCAAGCTGTTCATATGGCAGCCGATATTCAAAAAGAATTTGACATGGCGCAAAGCTTTACTGCAACAACGCTAGGAGCGGCGGGAGGTGCTGCTTTGGGACGGTTTACTCCTGAAATTGGAGAAGGGTTAGCCAAAGGTTTGTCTTTTGCTGGTCGCGGTTATAATAATATATTCCGTAGTAGGCTAGGCGATGCCAACATTAGACGCTCTGTAGATGAAGAAGAAGTTGAATTAAACTTAGTAAATGAAACTGGCACTCCTACGCAAAATGAAATTTCAGCAGAAGAAGTTAAAGATGTAGATCTAGAATTTAAAGATGACGTAGAAGAGCTTTTAATGAGCGTAGCTCCTAGCCCAGAACAGGCTCAGAAGCAGGCACGATTTAATGCTAAACAGTCTCGACAGGCTTCTAAAGAAGCTCAACAGCGCCAGCAGGAAGATACTAAGTATGGCGGCTTTGTATCTGATGCAGACATAGAAAAAATTGCAGAGCAGTATGACATAGACAGGTTAGAGCTAGAAGAAGTTATATTTGACTATGAAGCTACTAGAGATCTTCCTAACATTGATGATCTAGATGATGAACTCATGGAAGAAATGGGTGAGGTATTCTATGGTATGAACAAAGCTAAGCAAAGCAGAGAGTTTGCTATTGCTGCGTTTAGCAACTACATGAAAACTAGAAAGAAAGGCCCTGATGCTCCTTCTGAAAAAGTAACTAAAGCTCTTGATGAACTAACTATCGTGGCTCAAGAAGCAGGTAGTGTAGAGATTCCCGCAGCTATTACAGCTAAAGCGCAAGCGTTTACTGCTAAAATTGGGGGTAGTGAGCAGACACAGGCAGAAGTAGCCGACACTCTGTTGCAAGTAGAAAGAGGTGTCATATCTCCAGATAATGCTAGAGCAATGCTGCTAAAGAAAACACAAACGCTACATGGTAAGGCTTTATTTGGAAGACCTACAAAAGTACTTACTAAGTTTCCTGAGTCCTCTGGTGCCTTACGTTTAGCTGAAATAATGCGTTATGACGCTAATCAAACTTTCACAAGTGAAGCACGACAGGTCGGAATGGACTACAACGAGACTTGGAAAGACTATGCTGGATCTTTGTATGCACCTTTAATAAAGGCTACACACAGCCTACGAGACGCTTCGCAAGGCGGTTTAAAGGATGTTATAAATACAGATCTTGTACGAGCTTTACGAGGAGCACGTTCCCAATCAGAAGATATAAATAAAGCTGCAAGTGAGATTAGGCGCAATGTATTAAATCAAGTAATTGCTAAAAATGAAGAATTAGGATTTCAAACAGATGTTATTCCTGAAGATTACTTCCCGCGTCTTTGGAATAGAAAGGCTTTGATGAAAGACTTTTATGGTCAAAGTGTGGTTGTAACTGATGCCAAAAGATCCGAACTAGCAGGTACAGGCCCTAATAAATTTGCCAAGCTTCTTATAGAAGACGGTGAGGCTAAAGATATAAACGAAGCCAACGCTATTGTAGCGGGTATGTTGAAAAAGAAAGATGATTCAGATGGCCCTATGGGGGCTTCTCATGTATCAGGTAATTCTTTTTTTACTGCTCGTAAGTTTAGTAATATTAAAGACGATAATAAATATGAGGCTTTTCTTGACAATGATATTGAAAATGTTTTGTTTCAGTATATTACACAAAGCGCAAACTCCTACACTAAAATGAAAGTATTTGGTGTAAATAATGTGGATGAGTTCACTACTAAATTTATCGAGCCTATTAAAAGAGAAGTGGAAGAAGCAGGTAATACATTTACTGGCAAGGATGTGACAGACATTCAAAATCTTTACAAAAGTATGACGGGCGAAGGTTTAGAAGATTTTGGGCCTGCGGGACAGTTTGCCCGTGATGGCTATGCGACTCTGGTAAGAATGTCTACTTTACCTTATGCCACAGTATCCAGTTTGACTGAAATACTTATTAATATGCAAAAGGCCGGGGCAGGCGAAATGACTAAGGGTTTTGGTCAAGCACTTTCTCAGGGCACAGAATTAATGACTAATGGACTACGAAGAAAGCTAGGAGAGCAAGGGCTTTCAGATCCTGAAATATTCCATGAAATGCGAGAGTCATTTTTAATGTTAGAAAATGCCAGTGTTAGTGCAGCTGATCGCTTAGGAGACTCGAGCATAGCGGGGCACGGCTTTAAAAAAGCAAATAGGTGGTTTTTTAAAGTAACTTTATTGGATGCGTGGACAAAATTAGTACAGCTTGCTGGCTATAACACAGGCAAATCTTTAATACATAAAAATTTAACAGCTATTAAAAATCATGGGGCCTTGCCTGATTCTAAAAGAATTAAAAATTTACGAAATCAACTGGCTGAACTCAATGTAGATGTAGATCAAGGTATTGCTTACTTAAATAGAAATAGCGGTGAAGTAAATTCTAAAGATCCTTTTTATAAAAATATTAAAAGGGGTGCCGGTAGGTACGTAGGCGAAGTTGTTGTGGATACAAACCCTAGAGCAGCCATAAAACCTATCTGGATGGCAGATCCTAAAAAAGCAATCTTTGCAGAGCTACTAGGCTACCCTACAGCTTTTACAAATAAAGTTTTAAAAGAGTTTATACGTGGAATTGCTGGTTTAGCTGACAATCCTGTAGGGGCGGCGAATACTTTAGCTACTGCTATAAGTATGACAGCGGCTGCTACAGGTTTGAATTATGTAAGAAATTCAGATTCCTTCTCAGATAAAAGCGGAGGCGAAATTGCTGCCGAAGGCGTAGCGCGGTGGGGAGGCGCGGGTATTCTTTTAGATATGGTTCAACGAACTCAAAAAACTTATGATGTAACAGGCAATCCATTTACTGCCACAGCTTCCTTAGCTGGCCCTGTAGGAAGCGATATAGCTAGAGGATTTAGCTACGGTAAAGTGATGCCAATTATAGGTGGCCGTATGCCTTTTTATGGTGCCATAGATCCAATTATGGGCGAAGATGTTAAAGAAGATTATGATCAATTTTGGTCAGACTTTGAAAAGAAAAAGCGTAGAGCGCCATACGACAAAGGTGGCCTTGTAGAAGTAGAAAGTGCATCTAGTGAACCTGATGAGCGCATAGATAAAGTAACAGGCCGTCCCTACGACTCACAAGCTGGGGATGCTTTTATTGATCAAGAAGATCGTGAAGAAAGAAGTCGATACGTAATAGGCGGACTGACTAGAGCAGGTGCTAGAGCTTTATCACCCTTTGTAAATGAGTTGGCTCAAACTATTCTAGGGGAAACCAAGAAAAACAATGTAAAAGTTTCTACTGAGGGTGCAATTAAAGTAGCTAAAAATATTGAAGAAACTTACGCTAGTCCAGATCCTGATTTACCAGCAGAGCTAGACGATCCTGACTTTAAGGAAATGTTGTTTGCAAAAGTTAAATCTTCGATTGGTGAAAAGCATGACCTAAGTATGCCCGATATGCGAAAAGAAATGCCTGAGTTTATAGACGAGCAAGGTTCTTTACGCATGGGAGATAACTTTAGCAGGGCGCGTGGTTATAGTAAAGAGCAAATAAAAAACTACAATAGAGACATGGAACTATCCGAGCAGTTCGACATGGAAGGAGCCAATACTCAAGACATAGATTATCATGTAGCTTACGAGCTAGACACTATTGGTGCTAGAAACATTAATACTAATTGGGAATATAAGTTTGATAATTACTACAAAGGTGTTGCCCAGACTGTCGGTAGAACTATTTCTACTGAAGAAGTAACAAAACTTATAGCAGAGTTTACGCCAGAAGAACGGACATTAGCTCGTAAAATTTTCAGCAAGATGCCAAGGCAAGCACTGCCTACAGATCCTTCAGGTAAGGTAATGCCTATAGACTACACGGTTTCTCCTGAAATTCGTGAAGCAAATAAAAAAGCTTTCATAGCCGCCTCTAAAGAAAAACAAATGCAATACAGAGCAGTAGCTAGTGGTTTTTCCAATGAGTTTGAAGAGGCTGTGGGTATGCCTAACGAAACAGGACTGCACGTAGGCACCCAGACTCAAGCAGAACGTATGGCATTGTTTAGGAGACAAGGAGACGAGGATGCTTTTGATGAAGACTCAGGTTTAACTTCACGGCAAATATCTAATAGGCTTAAAAAGCCTTTGAAGAAAGGAGAAGCTCCTCCTCCAATATCTATGATGCGTGGGTTTATACAAGTTAAAAATCCTTTAGAACTAAATGATCCTAACTTTGCTTTGTACTCAGACGCTTCAGTGTTGTTCGATACTCCAGATACAATACCTAATATTGTTGAGGCTGTATTTACTCAGGCTCCAAATTTAAATGCTTCTAAGTTTAGGGCTGCCAAAGATAACTTGTATCAAAAAGTACTGGACTTTGAAGCTTGGCAGGATGAAGTAACAGGTGGTACGCTTAATAAAAATAGAATGTCAGAAAAAGACTTGCTTGTAGAGCGTATGAAAAAAGCAGATATTAATTTATCATTTAGAAAAATGCTAGAAGATCAAGGCTTTGATTCTATCAGGTATTTAAACACTTCAGATACTCCAGCAGATGTACCTACTGATGAAGCGTTTTCTTACATACTGTTTAAGCCCGGACAGTTTAAAACTGAAAGTGCTATTGAGTTTGATCCAAATGATGCAAGACATAATTTTGAATCGGGTGGAAAAGTATTAAAGGCTTTGCGTAAAGGGAGAGCAGCATGAGTTCGTATGAAATAAAAAGAGGAGACACCCTCAGTCAGATTGCTAAGCAGTATAATATGGATTATAAAGAGCTTGCTCGTAATAATAAAATTAGTAATCCTGATAAAATTTATGTGGGCCAAAAAATTGTAGTGCCTTCTAAAGAACCTGATATGGCTGCACAAGTCCAAGCTGCTCAGAAACCTGTACGTAAAGAGCCTGTTAAACAAGAAGCTCCTGTACGTAAAGAGCCTGTTAAACAAGAAGCTCCTGTACGTAAAGAGCCTGTTAAACAAAAAGCTCCTGTACGTAAAGAGCCTGTTAAACAAGAGGCCCCTTCTTTAATGAGCAAGCCTAGCCGTCTTGAAAACCCTGTTCGTAATGAAGAGCCTTTAATACCTACAAATGTTCGCCAGTTTGTGTATGATTTATTTGGTGGCTCAGAAACTTTAACAGAACAAGATTTAAAAGAAGAGGAAAAAGAAGCTTTAAGAAAGGCAGCACTACGCGCACAGAGTCAGGGTAAAAAAGCTATTGAATACGCTGACTATGGTACTCAAGTTGAAGGACAAAACCAGTATGCAGATGTAGGCGGAGGTGGCGGTGCTTTAGATTTTGTTACTAAAGTATTTGATCCTGAATATTCTATGAAGACTACCGTGGGTCAAGCGCGTATAGAAAAAGATAATGAAGGCAATACTATTATTGTAGATCGTTATAACTTTAATGACTCTGATGATAAATTTAGTTTTACAGGTTTAATGTCTGGTATTAAAAGAGCAGGCTTCAACCCCTATGCACAGCTAAGAAACATAGCTAGAGAGCTAGGAAGCGGAGAAGGTGAGGGAAGCGAAGTAAGAATTAATTTAGGTAAGCTTGCCTCTACAGATGTTAAGAAAATACAAGGTCTTATTTAGTGTATAAGTATTTCACAGAAGAAGAACTAGAGTGTAAGCACTGCCAAGCTAAGGGTATAGACCCTGAGTTCATGAAGAAGGTAGATGCCTTGCGTGAGAAGATGGGCTTTAGCTTTCCTGTCACCTCCGCATACCGCTGTAAAGACCACCCCATAGAGGCCCGTAAAGCCTCTCCGGGGGCACATGCGTCAGGCAGGGCCATAGACATAGGGGTGCGTGGCGAAGCCGCTTACAAGCTCTTACAGGGCGCTCTAGAGGCAGGCTTCACTGGCATTGGTATCAGTCAGAAGGGTGGCTCTAGATTTGTACACCTTGATGACCTTGAATGCTCTGAAGGCCGTCCAAGACCACACATCTGGAGTTATTAATATGAGTATTGTAGCAAGCTTAGTAGGCCCTGTCACTGGATTACTAGATAAGTTTATTGAAGATAAAGACCAGAAGGCTATGCTGGCCCATAAGATTGCTACGATGTCAGAAGAACATCATCAAGAGCTTATGAAGGGGCAGCTTGAGGTTAACAAAACTGAAGCGGCACACTCTAGTATCTTTGTAAGTGGCTGGAGGCCCTTTATTGGCTGGACATGTGGGCTGGGTATGTTTGGTAATTTTATTACAATTCCATTTTCTAACTTTGTACTGGCCTTAGTGGGCATAGACATTGTTATTCCCCTAGTACCTTTAGAAACTATGATGCCTGTACTCATGGGCATGTTGGGGCTAGGTGCTATGAGATCCTATGAGAAGACCAGAAAATGATTGCTGAAATATCTGCGATCATAGCAGGTGTTAACGCCGCCACAGGCGCTATCAAGCGTGTAGCTGAAACTACTAATGATATACAATCTATATCAGGTTTCTTATCTACACTTGGTGGCGCTGAAGTAGAGCTTGCACGGGCGCAAAATGAGGGTAAACTATCTGAAGCAGATGCTGTAAAAGCTGCACTAGCCAAGAAGCAAATACAAGAGACTATGAAGGAGATCAAGGATCTCTTTACAGTCAGTGGTAACGGTCAGCTATATCAAGAAGCTATGGCTGCTATGGCTGAAGCTAGAAAGGCTAAACAGCTAGAGTTAGCTAGAGCAGCAGCAGCTAAGAAAAAGTTTTGGAAGGACGTTAGAGAGATAGGCGCTGTCGTAGCCGTATTGGTGCTGTTGGTGCCTGTGTGTTTAGCTCTTTTAATTTCATATTTAACTAAGTAAGCGGAGGCACTATGCCAGCAGCTAAGAAGCCAGCAAAGAAGAAGTCCAGAGTTAATGAGGCAGGTAACTATACCAAGCCTACTATGCGTAAGCGTTTATTTAACAAGATCAAGGCGGGTAGTAAAGGCGGTAAGCCGGGGCAGTGGTCAGCCCGTAAAGCTCAGATGCTTGCTAAGGAATACAAAGCAGCAGGTGGTGGGTACAAGTAATGGCGTTAAAGAAATCACAGAAGTCCCTAAAGAAGTGGACTAAAGAGAAATGGGGAACCAAGTCAGGTAAACCCTCAACACAAGGAAAGAAAGCAACAGGTGAAAGGTATCTCCCGAAGAAGGCTAGAGAGGCTCTATCAGACAAGGAGT
>Ga0181420_1000518_pt1 | contig 15336 bp, 10 predicted proteins | sample 43SPOviralmetaG_FD_130145 | JGI IMG/M metagenome (GOLD analysis project Ga0181420, IMG submission 130145) | Marine viral communities from the oligotrophic San Pedro Time Series (SPOT) site, San Pedro Channel, CA, USA - 43 SPOT_SRF_2013-05-22 | ecosystem: Environmental > Aquatic > Marine > Strait... | reverse complement strand
TCGTTGTTCTTGCAACTAATGGTAAACTGAGATTACAAGCAACTGACATTGAGTTGGTTGCTGTCGGTGAGGGTGGATCAAAGGGTAACATTAAGATGGTTGCTACTGAGAATATCAGTCTTGATTGTAAAAAACTTCTTGCAAATACAAAAAGTTTATATAGAATAGTATCATCTGGATCTGCAGAACTCATTGCAAATTCGCAAATGAAACTATATTCCTCTATTATTCGTGCAGTCACTGATGGTTGTGCGCTTAAAGACTCAAAAAACAATCTGCAAAGAATTCAAAAACAAAATCAGGGGTAAATATGGCATTTCATGTAGATGATTTGGTTATTGGTGGACAAATGAAAGACGGGTCAGGTATCTGCCCTGCTACTGGTGAAGGTCCTTTAAAAATTAATGGATCTGGAATGCTTGAGGGACCTGTTGTAGTTGGAACTCCTACAATATTCCCATATGCTTTTGGGTCAATGAACGTTGGACCACTGACGAATAGTGATGCTATTGTATTGCCAGTTCCTGGTGCTATGTGTTATGGTTTGAATAATCCATACTCGCTAGCTGTTTCTGGACCAACAGCACTCATGGGTAATGCCGACGTTGCTGGTAACGTCACAGCAATGCTTAATGTTCAGGCACAAGGAATGGTCATAGGTAGTTGCGGAAGACATATTCTTGCATTGAAGAAGGATCTTCCATTTGACATGCCACACCCCAATAAAGAGGGGTGGAGACTTCGCCATGTTTGTATTGAAGGTCCAGAGATTGCTGTCTACTGTAGAGGAAAAGTTCCTGCAGATGGTATCATTCACCTTCCAACATTCTGGGATGGACTTATAAATCCTGATGATATGTCAATCAGTTTGACTCCAATTGGTTGCTGGCAAGAGTTGTTTGTAAAAGAAACTCGCTGGGGTAAGCAAGTTGTCGTTGCAAATAATGCAGGTGGGCCTATTAATGCTGACTATTATATCGTTGCCCGTAGACTTGATGACGATCTTGTAGTAGAATATGAGGGTGAATCTCATGAAGATTATCCTAATGGTAACGAAGGATATTCATTTAATTTTGAGCATAACTATGTGGAAGGACTAATCCGAGACATGGTTAGTAAAACTGTTAACAACATTACGGAGAACGAATAATGGGAATGGAATTTACTCCAAGTGAGAGACCATCTGGTCCTGATTGTGTAGACAGGGCAGCATATGGATCGGGATCATCATTAGATCAATATATTACAAAACAATTTCTTCTTGCAGAGGAAGATTATCCAAAGGAAGCATGTCCTAACCGTTATTACTCCAAGGCAAAGATTGATAACTTTTCAATTTTGCAAAACCTAACAATGGGTGGCACAATTGCTGGTGGTACTAATATTTCTTGTAGTGGAACTGTATCTGGAAGCACTGGATCATTTAGTGTAAAACCATTCAACATTCCCCACCCATCCCCAGATAAAGAAGGAATGAGACTTGTTCATGCATGTCTTGAGGGCCCAGAGAATGGTGTGTATTTTCGTGGTAGAGTAACGAATAAGAAAGAAATTTTTCTTCCACTATATTGGAAAGACTTGGTTGACTGGACTACTATTACAGTCAACCTAACTCCAGTTGGATCTCATCAAGATGTAATCATCAAAAGATTTGATGATGAGAAAATTTATCTTCAATCAAATGGTGGACTTCCGATTGATTGTTTCTACCATGTATATGCTACACGAAAGGACGTGGCACCACTACCCGTAGAAATGGAAAAGGATGAACCCTGGCCTTACTCTTGACAAGGACGCCTAAATGCCCTATGATACCTAGGTAATCAAACAACTCCTATGCAAGACGATTTCCTCTCCCGTTGCGTTGTTGACCCTGTAGCACGTAAGTTTTACTTATACTCTGAGCAGGGTGACGAGAAAGTCGTGGACTGTGAAACAATGGAGCAGTTCATGTCCGTGTTGGAACTAGTCCGTGATCGTTGCCCTGAAGAAGCACTTTCGTATGCGGACCCTAACTGAGGGAAAATCAACTTTTAATTCCAAAAAGGGGGGCAAAAAAATTCCGGCAAAAATTTGTTCCATTACCTTTTTCAAAATGTCTTATCCATCATCTTTTTACGAAGAGATACTACTTTGTTGCAATTATGAGACCAGAAACCCGACAGTCTATGGAAATGTTATTTTCAGCAAAATGGAATCTTCCAAAGGCCGCAAAAAATTGCGGACTGACGGAAAAAGAAATGAAAATCACATTCAATGAATATTGTGTATTTCATCCTCCGACTTGGAAGGGTGAAAACGAGTGAAACAACTGTATGTAGTTAGTATTAGTGAAAATGAATGTGTCACTCATGATGGATACATTCAGATTGGTATTTTTAATCATTCTGTAGAGAAGCACCTAGAATTAAATCCTTTGATTGATTGGCAAGTGACCTATTGGATGCCAGATCCATTCTGTATCAGATACAAGAGGATCAACTATCAGCATACTATGAAAGCGAACGAAGGTTCACCTAGAACAGATAATGCTATGGATAGTCGTCCAAGAGACTTTCCCGATCAACCAACTGAAAGGTTAGAAAGAACCTTATAATTATTGCGAGTATGGCGGAATCGGTAGACGCACCAGACTTAAAATCTGTTGAGAGCAATCTCGTGGGAGTTCAAGTCTCCCTACTCGCATTACTCTAAATACAGTTAGGGTAATACACAAACCCATGAAATACCACATAGACACAACATATGCTTGGTATGATCATCACGACGGAAGTGTATTGATATTGCTATATTTTATTCAAAATGTTCCATTCACCTTTGATGAACTTCCAGAGATTGCCAAGTCACATCCAGAAGTTATAAAATTAGCTAATGATGGGAAAAGATGGACTCCAGAAAAATTATATAAAGCATCGTCATATTTGATGTTAGAAGAATGTCATCCCATGATGTATGAATTAGAATTGGAAAATCCAGAACTCATGCCCGTAGATTAATTTATCTCATAATTATTTTATTATATAAAAATGGCATTTCAATCAGTTTGGTACTTTACCGATTTACCAGAAAAAGTAGTAGATATTATTCAAGAAGACCTTTCTGAAAATTTTGATGATAGAATGACGGACTCTAGAATTCAGGGCCCTGATTTTAATAAAGAAAAAAGAAATTCTATGAACGCTTGGATTCCAACACATCATTGGATTTCTGGATTTATTTGGCATTATGTAATGAAAGCAAATAAAGAAAACTTTTTGTATGATCTGACATCTATTGATGGAGAAGCAATTCAATATACTCAGTATGAAAAAGGTCAATTTTATACATGGCACAATGATGCCGGGTTAGCATGTATGCAAGATAACAACGCAATAAGAAAATTATCCTTTGTATTACAATTATCTGATCCAGATGATTATGAGGGTGGAAATCTTCAACTTTTGGATGAAACTGGACAATCATATATTGCACCTCGTCAAAGAGGAACTATGATTTTATTTGACTCTCGTACACAACACAGAGTATTAAAAATTACTAAGGGATGTCGTAAAAGTTTAGTTGGGTGGACAATTGGTCCTCGTTGGAAGTAATGGCAGAATCAATGACACCTGACCAGATAATTATGCAGGAAATGCACAATACTGGCACAACTTGGACTCGTAATGATTTCATGGAAAAGCACGGGTATTTGGTTATTAGGAATCTTTGGGATCCTGAAGAATTATTTCATCCTGTTCCAATACGAAGAGGTCAGTTTAACTATCATAGTAAAAATCTAGATGATTATGATTATGAACCATTAGAAAAACAAGTAGAGGGTTCAGTAGCACGATATTGGCATCCACAATATCATACCATTCACTCTGGTATCCGTGGGAAAGTTGAAAAAGAGTTAGGTCGCAAACTTTATAATACCTATTATTATGATAGATATTACTTCCCCGGACAAAAACTAGAAAGACACGCTGATAGAGATGCTTGCGAAATTTCAGTTACAGTGCATGTTGGAACTACTTTAGAGGAAAATGATTCCGACTGGCCTATCTGGATTAAGACACCAGATGAATATTTGGATAAAAGTAAAAGAACAACAATCAATACGGGTGATAATCACTCGGTTGTTCTAAAACCAGGGGATGGGATGGTATATAAAGGATGTGAGAGACCCCATTGGAGAGAACCAATGCCAGGTAAAGGTATGCATACATATTACCATCAAATCTTTTTTCATTATGTTCTTCAAGATGGAAGAAGAGCACATTATGCATGGGATAGATCAAAATGAATTCTAAATACAAACAATACGTTATTAATTGTAATTGATATGATCGTAAATTTATGGTATAATCAAAAAATGGAGGAGTGGAGGTGGTCACTCACAGAAACCACTGTAATGACACAGCATACTGGTGGTCAAAAAGAACTTCGCGAAGCTATGAATGACGTTGCAACAACGGTAGAATATATACTTGACAACGAATTAAAAGAAGAGTAATATATAAATGTGTGAAGGAAGTGCAAAAAGGTGACCTCTATGAGGTTGCCTTTTTTTCGTTTGATAAATAATCCATAACAAGAACTATAGTGCTAATAAGATGGGTCTTTCCAGATTAGATAATTTTCTTAAGTCTTCCAGAGGAACGATTCTTTATGTGAATCCAAATGATTTGGATGCGACTGATAGTATAGAAAATCAGGGTAATTCTCTGACACGCCCCTTTAAAACTATTCAGCGTGCTCTCATTGAGGCGTCAAGATTTTCGTATCAAAGAGGGTTGAATAATGATAGATTTGGTAAAACCACAATCTTGCTATATCCAGGTGATCATACTGTAGATAATAGACCAGGATATATTCCAGACGGAGTAAATCTTTATAGGACAAGAAGTGGTGCGATAACTAATGACTTACCTCCATATGATCTTACCTCTAATTTAAGTTTAGAATCTCCAGAAAACGAACTCTATAAACTTAACAGTATTCACGGTGGTGTAATCGTTCCCCGTGGTACTTCTATCGTAGGTCTTGATCTAAGAAAGACCAAAATTCGTCCAAAATATGTTCCAGATCCAGAGAACGATAATATTGAAAGATCTACTCTGTTTAGAATTACTGGTGCCTGCTATTTTTGGCAGTTTACTATGTTTGATGCAGATCCTAATGGTGTTTGCTATAAGGATTATACCAAGAACGAATTTGTCCCCAACTTTTCTCACCATAAACTGACTTGCTTTGAGTATGCAGACGGTACAAATAATATAAACATTAGCGATACATTCCAGAATTACTCCACAAATCGCACTGACCTGGATATGTACTATGAAAAAGTTAGTCTTGTCTATGGACAATCTTCTGGTCGTGCAATTTCACCAGACTATCCAAGTGCTGGTCTTGATATTCAAGCAAAAATTGATGAACATCGTATTGTTGGTTCAACTGGTGCATCTGTTGGAATTACAAGTATTAAAGCAGGTGATGGCACCACATCCTCAACCACAATTACAGTTACTACCGCAAATGCTGTTCCTGGTTTAGATGTTGATACTCCATTCCGTATTTCAGGTATCACTGCTGGTGGATATAGTGGACAATTTGTTGTATCTGAAAAAGTAGATAGCACTAATATTAAATATCAAGTTCAAAATGACCCAGTAAATCCACTTCCATCAGTAACAGGATCATCCTTACAATTACAATCTGATACTGTTACATCTGCATCACCATATATTTTTAACTTGTCTTTAAGATCTGTTTTTGGCATGTGTGGTATGCATGCAGACGGATCCAAAGCAACTGGATTTAAGTCAATGGTTGTGGCTCAATTCACTGGAATTGGACTACAGAAAGATGACAATGCATTTGTAAAGTATAATACAACAACAGGAAATTACGAGGACAATACCGTAGCCGGTAATGAAACTCTAAGTACAGATTCAAGGGCAGTATATAAACCAAATTATAAAAACTTCCACATCAAATGCTCAAATAACTCTGTTATTCAGGCAGTTTCTATCTTTGCTATTGGATATGCAGAACACTTTGTATCTGAGAGTGGGGGTGACCAATCAATTACCAACTCAAACTCCAACTTTGGTGCCAAAGCTCTAATTGCGGACGGATTTAGAGAGCAAGCATTTGCTCAAGATGATGTTGGATATTTCACTCATGCTATTCCACCAAAAGAAATACCACTGACTGAAACTGCAATTGAATTTGATGCAATTGATGTTCATAAAACCGGTAGAGTTCCAAATGTTGGCATAGGATCTACTGGTAACATTTATCTTTATGATAAAAATAATAAAGATGTTCCTCCAGAAAATGTTGTAGATGGATTTAGACTTGGTGCAAAAACTAATGATACTCTGAAGGTTCTTGTATCTTCTGCTGGTTCTGTAACTGAGTATGGAGCACGTATTGTGATGCCTAATTCTCAGTCAAGTTCTGAGAAGACATTCCTTGTAAACAGAAGTGCTACTGGTATCAACAGTATTGGTGTGTTCAGTGATGGCGGTGCGACTAATGTCATCACTCTGACTGCAAATCATACATTTTTGACAGGTGAAACTGTTCGTGTCATTAGTGATACTGGACAACTCCCTGATGGTCTTGAGTCAAATGACATTTACCACGCAATTGTATCTGGTCTTGATGCGACTAATTTAAAACTCGCAAAAACATTTAATGATGCCGTTAATGGAAATGCAATTACTATTAATGAAAAAGGCGGAATTTTAAAAGTTAGCAGTAGAGTTACTGACAAGAATGCAGGTGAAGTTGGTCACCCAATTCAATATGATGATACTAACAATCAGTGGTATGTTAAAGTATCTACTTCATCAACTGATAATACTATTTCCCCAATCGTAGTTGGTCTTGGATCAACTGGTTTTGGAGTAGCAACTCCAAGAACCTTTATTACGAGGAGAAGTGATAATAGAAATGCTAGTGATACTCTCTATAGAATGAGGTATGTTATTCCTGCTTCTTCTGGAGGTAAAGTAGCAAGACCTCCTGTTGAAGGATTTATCATTCAGGAATCTAATACATCTATAGGATCAACCAATGCAGAAATCCAAACATATTTTGGATCTGGTTCTATTTCTAATATTAATCAACAGAGGAACTTTAGATTCATTGCAAATGCCACGTTCTCAGATGGTGCAAAGACAGCAAGTTTTGCCACTGAACTTCCACACGATTTAACAGTTGGGTCAAAAGTTCAAATTAATAATGTAACCAGTGCAAACAATACCACAGGGGCAGGTAATTCTGGATTTAACCATACCTCAGTGGTTACAGGTATTTCTAGCTCTAAGATGTTTACTGTTGGTCTTGGAACTAATCCAGGATTATTCACTAATGATACTTCCACAAGAAATACTTCACTTCCATTCTTTAGGAAGAAAGAATATGAAGATACATTGTATGTGTATAGAGTTGAAGAAGCACAAAAGTATATAAGTGGTGACCAAGATGGTGTTTACTATCTTACTGTTGTAGCAGCAAATGAAAAACCAACGGTTGCTCCTTTTTCAAACGAAAAGTATTCTCAACCAGTTAAATCACTCTTCCCACAAACACAAAGAGATGATCCTGAGGCGGACCCAATGGAATCTCGTACTTTTGCGAGGTCATCTCTAATTGGTAGTGTTGTAATTAATGACCCAAGAAAGAGTCTTACAAAAGAGGCAGTAAACAGATACTTTAAAGCTAATGAAATTGGTATTGGTATTACTGAAATTACATCTTTTAGTGGAATAGGACATACTATTAACACCATACTTGATCATGGTTTAAACAGAATCGTCACTCTTGGCATTACCAGTGCTGGTGCAGGTTATGGATCTGCCAATACTACTCTTTATAATGCTACTTTAGTTGGAACTGGTAGCACAACAACTGATGTGGGTAATCATGCTACTGCTAAAATTACAACAGGATCAAGTGGTGAAATTACTGCTATCACCGTCATGGATGGTGGTAGTGCATATGGTATTGGTAACTCTATGTTTGTTACTGGTGTCTCTACATACACTGGATTTAGTTCTGCTATTGTAACTGTAACCGGTATCTATAACAATGTTGGAGATACTTTAAGAATTAGTGGTGTTAACTCTGAGGGATTTGCTGACTATAATCAACTTTATAGAATTACTGATGTTCCCGTTGGTGGTGCAACCTCAATTACAGTTGCCTCTGTTAACTCTGTTGGTGGGTTTACAACCACTGGTATTGGTGCAACTGATGCGACTGGATCATTCGCACAACTAACTGGTGAAGCAGTATTAGTTAATACTTTTGTATATAACAACAATGTTGGAATTGCAACCTTAACCACTTCTGGTCAAAAACATGTATTTGCTGCGGGTCAAAGAATAAAAGTTACTGGAGCAACAAATGCTAGGTATAATGGATCATTTGTTGTATCTAAAGTTAATTCGTTAACACAGTTTGAGGTAAATGTTGGTATTGCAACTAACACACTTACTGAATCCTCATCATCAATATTTGCACTTCATGAAGGTTTATCTGCTAATAATGGTGTTATTACCAATGATAGTGAAAATCTAAATGGTCGAATGATTCCAACTTATGCTGGAATTACTACTACATTATCTGCAGCAATTATCAATGCTACGAGTGATGAGCTCAACATAACTCAAATTTCTAATCTGGATATAAAGATTGGAGATTTCCTTTTAGTTGATGATGAGATTGTAAGAGTCAAGACCACTGTAACTGGAAACCCAATCAATGTATTCCGTGGTGTCCTTGGAACAAGACCAACAACACACCCCATTAATTCTGTAGTTAGAAGGATTGAATCTAATCCAGTTGAACTTAGAAGACACTCTATTAATAGGGCATCTGGACATACCTTTGAGTATGTTGGTTATGGTCCTGGTAACTATTCAACTGCTCTTCCTGATAGACAAGATCGTTCTATTTCGGGAGAAGAGGAACTCCTTGCACAGTCACTAAAGCGTCAGGGTGGAATCAATTTCTACACTGGCATGAATGACAGGGGTATTTCATACTCCGGCAATAAAAAACTCAGCACGATTACTGGACGTGAAGAAATCTTTGATACTCCATTCCAGACAATTGAGGGTGAGGACATTAGTACTCTTCCAAGTCTTAATGTCGTTACTCCTGTTGAGGGTAGATTTTCTCGCTCAATTCGTGTTGAAGGGGGGTCCGATAATAAGGTATCATCACAATTTAGTGGCCCTGTTATCGTCAACAATAAATTAACCGTTAATGCTTCTCTTGAGTCTAATAATTTATTCCTACAGGGTGATGCAACTGTTTCTAGAAACTATACCGTTGGAATTGCAACTCCAAGTCTGGCAGGAAACCCAGGAGATTTAGTTTATAATGCTAACCCAAGTGAGGGTGCATATGTTGGTTGGATCTATAGTGTTCAAAATGACTGGCGTCGTTTTGGTGCAACCAGTCTCTTCACCAATCAAAATGTTATGATATTTGATCAGGTTGGGGTTGGAACAACTACACCAGGTGCTGCTACATTTAAAGTTGGTGCTGGAACCACTCAACTTGTAGTTGATGGTGATGGTGTCGGTATTGGATCAACTGCAAATGGAGTTAAACTTCGTGTAATTGGTGACACTAGAATTAGTGGAAATGTTGTTGCGGGAGTTGTCACTGGATCATTCCTCCATGGTGACGGGTCGGCAATAACAAATGTCAACGTATCTGCTGCTGGTTGGACTAATGATGCTGGAGTTCTTTACAACACTGCTCTTGGATCTGTCGGTATTGGAACTTCGGTATCTGATATTAATCTAACAGTTGGAGATAGGCACGAAAATGCTGGCGCAGGTTTAAGCGTAAGTTTACTTGTTCACGGAAACTCAATATTCTCAGGTCTCGTTACCTGTAGAGATTTCATTCCAGTCGGTGTTATTACCGCAACATCATTTGACTTTGATAGTGGTACTAGCACAAATGGTAGAATTCGTGCAGGTATTGCTACATTTGAAACTCTAAATGTTGGTGCGGGTGCAACGGTAATCATTGCTCAGTCTACTGCTGGTATCAGTTCAGTTGGTATTAACTCTACTGCTCCACAAGCAACACTTGATGTTGATGGAAGAGTATTCTTTAAGACATACTCTGAGAGAGTTGGTGGAGTTACCCTTGCTGCTCAGGTTGGAACGGTTGATCTATCACAAGCACAGACATTCATTTGTACTGCAACCTCAAATATCACACACTTTACGTTGAAAAATGCTCCTTCTGGATCAACTTCATTCACACTTAAAGTTGAGCAAGATGGCACTGGAAATCGGAGCATAGATATAGATGACTTCCGCACTGTGGGTGGTGTAACAATTCCAGTTTACTGGCCTGGTGGAGTGGTTCCAACTCCAACAACAACGGCAAGTAGAACTGACATCTACTCTTTTAAAATATTTAATGGTGACACCCCAACATCATCTGGTCTCTACGGAGTCGTAGGTGGACAAAACTTCCAGAACTGATAGAACATGGAAAATAATTTTAATAGACGGATCCCGACAGATTTGGACCTTAATGGTCCAATTCTGTCATATACGACACAACCAAGTGATGCCACTAAAAATAAAGATGATTCTGTAACATTTACAGTTGCCGCAACCACAGAATTTCCAGGTAACACTGCTGCAAATGACAATGATGCTGGTACAATTACTTTTCAGTGGTATGAAGGTGTACCAGGTCAAAAGTTAACGAACGGTGGTAATATTAGTGGTGCAACAACAGCATCCCTTACTATTAGTAATTTAGATACTCCTACTGATTCTGGAAGAAGTTTTTTTTGTGAGATATCATATTCTGTTGGAGATGAATATGATTCTGCAAATAAGGGAACAGGAACTGCTCTTAATGCACCACTCAAATCTTCTACGGCAACTCTTACTATAAATCCATTACTTGAAATCGTTTCACAACCCTCAAGTGTTGTTGTTACCAAAAATAATGCAGCAAAACATACTATTAGTGCTAAACTAACCGATAATTCTGGTGCAGTCACTTATAATTGGTATGTTGGTGTTGGAAATGCGACTCCTATTTTAGTAGAAAACAAGACTTATACCACTCAAAATATTGAACAAGAAACAATTACAATCATTGTTGATGATACTGTTACTGACACAAATTATTATTCTGAAAGTAAAAGTTTTGGGCCGGGCGATCATAATGTAAATATCCCTCCAACAGGTTATAGCGTATCTTTTAGTATTTCCGGTGCTCAAGGTGGTAGTGGTGGATCTGATGCAGATGGCAGTGGCGCTGGCGGTGGTAATGGAAGATATGGTTCATTTACAATACCTAATGGACAAGCACAGGGACAACCTTTTTCTTTTAGAATAGGAAGTCAAGGTGGTAGTGGAGGAAGAGGTACTTTCCCTGCTTATGGTCGGGCTGGTGGCAGTAATATTGCACCTGGTGGTCGTGGAGGTGGTGCTGGTCCTCGTGGTTGGTCTGGTGGTGGAGGCGGCGGTGGCGGTGCCTCTGGTGTTGTTCGTGGTAGTCTTCTTATTGCTTCCGCTGGTGGCGGTGGCGGTGGCGGTGGAGGTTCTTGGAGGAGACCAGCAAGCGGTGGTGCTGGTGCAAATAATTGGTTTCCATATAATGGAGGAACTATTAGAACCTATAGTGGCGGATCAGGCGGCGACTGCCCTAGTGACGGTGGCGGCGGTGGTGGCGGTGGCGGTGGGTCAGGTGGACCTGCTGGTGGTGGCCACTCCGGATTTGATAAAAACTATGGTGGCGGTGGCGGTGGCGGAGGAAACTCCGACTACAGATCTGATATAGTAAATCTTAGTCGCAGTGGAGGTAATGGTGGTAATGGAAATGGTTATATTGCATACAGTTATACCACAACTTCTACAAGACCAGTTAAAACACCAAGAGATATTGTAGTTGATAAAGTAATCTATCAGAATGCAGTAATTAGTGGCCAAGGATCGGACACTTTATCAATTACAGTTGATGAGACATCATTTAATACTGATAGAAAAGTATATTGCGTAGTTTCTGCTTCTGCATCAAATTCTCCACTGACAAGTGATACAGTAATATCAAATGTTGTTGATATTCAACAACAAAGGAGAGTTATTATTGAAACAATATCTTCTGATGGAACTGCTAATATTCAAAACACAGATCTCTCAAATGGAGAACAAGAGTTTGTTGCCGGAGCATCAAGTAGAGATACTGGTGATGGTGGATATCTTTATAGCATATATGCACCAGACAGAGATATTGATATAGAAATGGATCTTTATGGTGGTAAAGGCACATCTGGACCCTATGGTGGTGTTGGAGGAGATGGTGGATATTCAAGAATTAGATTTACTTTGGAGAGAAATGAGGAATACATTATTGCAGGATTAACTAATTTCATTAATACTCCATTCATTTATAGAAAAGCAAACCTAATTGCTGTGGTTGGACAAGGTGGAGGTGGAGGTGGTAATCCAGGTAATGGCGGTAGAGGTGGTGGAATTGGATTAGCAGGTAGCGGTGGCGGCGGCCCCAGTAATGACGGCGGGAACGGTGGTCCTAGAATTGCTGACGGTACATTAGGTGCTAACGGGATATGGAGTAGATTAATAGACCCTCCTACTGGAGTTTATGGTGGCCGAGGTGGTGGAGATACTCAAGTTCCTATAGGTTCCACAGCAGGCGGACGAACAATAAAATGTACCAAAGGAGATTATTGGGCAAGACAAGGATATTCTCCTTGTGATGATATAGGCACCGTAAAATTTAGAATGGATGATGGAACTGAGGTATCAAACACTGGTTCTATAACCAGAGGATATAAAGATGGTTATGCAATTCAATATACTGGTGGTTTAGGTAGAGCAGATAATACTAGAGGATCTGCTGTTGGTCCACCAGAATATCCTTCTGGAGGCAATGGAGCAACTGGTGGACATGCAGGTTATGGTGGTGCTACTGGTGGTGGAGGATCAGGATATACAGATGGATCAGTACAGGTTGTTGATACTCAACTTGGTGGCAGCACATTTGATAAAGCAAAAGTAATTATGAGACTAGATTTAAGTTAAATGAATTGCTTTACTTCCAAATAGTATAAATAATAAAAAGAAATAAGTAGGGGGAGAGTGAACCCGAATGGCAATTAATAAGAATTTTGTCGTCAAGAACGGCATAGAAGTCAACACCAATCTTATTGTTGCGGACACTGATAGTAATAAGGTTGGTATAGGCACCACCGTACCTGAGTATACCCTTCATGTTTTCCAGGGTACTGGTATTGGTGCGACCACAATTAATGTAACTGGCGTTGGAACCTTCTTAGAAGAACTCAATGTTGGTCTTGCTGGAACAACATTAACAGCAATTTCAAATGCTAATGCTGGTATTGCAGGCTCAGTAGGTGTAGGAACAGATTTACCTGGATATTTACTTGAAGTTCACTCTCCTGTCACTACTGGACAAACAGCATTATATGTTAAAGGTGATGCTGAGATTACTGGTGACATTAACCTTACCAATCTCTCTATTAGCCAGTTAAATGTAACTGGTCTTTCAACATTTGCAGACGATATATTCATTGGAACTGGTGCCACTGTAGGATTTGGTAGCACTGCATTCTTTAAGGATTATGCTAAGGCAATCTTTGGTGATGGTGAGGATCTAAAGGTTTATCATGATGGAAGTAATTCATATATTAGCGATAGTGGAACTGGCGGTTTAATTGTTGGTTCTAATTTATTAACTATTAAGAATGGAGCACTTAACGAAACTCAAGCAGTATTCACTGAAAATGGTGCAGTAGAACTTTACCACAACAACTCCAAGAGATTTAATACCAATGCCATAGGTGTTGAGGTTTCTGGAACTCTCCAATCCACTGGTATCACAACTCTGGCTTCTTCCGGTGGTATCACAACCACTGGTGGAGACTTATATGTTGGTGGAGACCTCTATATTAATGAAGATATTGTTCTTGATACGAACCTAGAAATTCTTGGTATTGCAACTGTTGGTTCAATTCACGTCACAGGTATCTCTACATTTGACGGAGAACTTCGCGGACCAAATCTTACTAATTCTATTGTTGTTGGAACTGGTCTCTCTGTTCGTGGTTCAGCAACTGGTGTTGCAGTAACTCTTGCAGGTGCTGGTGGTATCACAACTACTGGTGGTGACTTCTATGTTGGCGGTGACCTTTATATTAATGAAGACATTATTCTTGATACCAACCTCACTATTCTTGGTATTGCAACAATTGGATCACTTAATCTCAGTAATACTAGTGGTATCAACACGATTGATAGCACAGTTCAGTCCTCAAGTAAGGACACTGGTTCGTTAGTTCTTCAAGGTGGTCTTGGTATTGAGAAGCAATTATATGTTGGAGCAGGTGCAAGCGTAGGAGCAGGTCTTACAGTTAAAGGTAATTTACTACCTGAAGCAGATGGAACTAGAGATTTAGGTGCTTCTGGAACAGAATGGAAAGACTTATATATTGATGGAACTGCAAACATTGACTCTCTTTCTGCCGATACTGCAGCAATTGGAGACTTAACAAATAATAGAGTTGTTATTGCTGGTGCTTCTGGTGAACTGGAAGATAGTGCTGATTTAACCTTTGATGGAGACACATTAGCAGTTAATGCCATCTTCGACTCTAATGATGCCACTCAATCCTCAAGTTCTACTACTGGTTCTGCTCAATTTGCTGGTGGTGTAGGTGTATCTAAGAACCTTTATGTTGGTGGTGGTCAGGTAACTGTTGGTATTCATACAATTACTGATCTTCGGGTTGGTACTCAACTTGCAGGACAAACATTAGTTGGTATCACAACCATACTTGATGAAGATAATATGGCATCCAACAGTGCAGCTGCACTGGTCACTCAGCAATCAATCAAGGCATATGTTGATGCTCAAGTAACAGCATCTGATTTAGATTTTGCTGGTGATAGTGGTGGTGCTCAAAGTGTTGACCTTGATAGTCAAACGTTTACCATTGCTGGTACAACAAATGAGATTGAGACATCAAGTTCAGGTCAAACACTCACAGTTGGACTTCCTAATGATGTCACCATTGGAAATGACTTAACGGTAACAAATAATGTTTCTATTGCAAGTTCTGTCTTCCATACTGGAGACCTTAACTCATCATTTGGATTCCCTGCCAATGATACATTTACAGTTTACACTGATGGTAGTGAGAGAGTTAGGATAGATTCTGCTGGTAGGATGGGTCTTGGAATATCACCCTCTGATTTTGGAACTGACAGAACTTCATTAGAAATTCACTCCGCTTCTGCAACAGTAACTCAT
>Ga0181420_1000516_pt1 | contig 15381 bp, 22 predicted proteins | sample 43SPOviralmetaG_FD_130145 | JGI IMG/M metagenome (GOLD analysis project Ga0181420, IMG submission 130145) | Marine viral communities from the oligotrophic San Pedro Time Series (SPOT) site, San Pedro Channel, CA, USA - 43 SPOT_SRF_2013-05-22 | ecosystem: Environmental > Aquatic > Marine > Strait... | reverse complement strand
TATTTTACAACATAATCTGTTTCACTGTATTGCCAAAAGTAATCATCTGTTGCTGACTTTGTTACTTTATCTATTGTATTTAACACTGACTCAGTGTATTCTACATTTTTATCGAAATGCATTGCATACATAATTTTATCTGTATATGCTTTATTAGTAGTTTGTAATTTATCTGTAGGGTCTATTAATTCAAAATAGTTACACAGATTACCCCATTCTCCTACTGGCTCAAAGTATACCTCTTTTCTATGCATTGCTGTCCATTGTATTATAACTGCATCAACAGAATTACTGTCTATAAACTCTATAGCCCGTCTAAGAATTTTATCGTTACTATTACCACCTATTGCTAAATTTGTAATTGAATAGTCGGGTATTCTAGATGTTAATTTATTGGGCCATACATAATTAGGTTGTGGATTCAAATTACCATTCTCGTCATGAATGTTTTCATGTCCTCCACTCCAACTGCATCCGTTTATTAATAATGTTTTTTTCATAACATTTTTGCCTTTACTTGATTCTTAATCTTATTGCTACTTGCATGTTTTACAATACTCGCAAGTGTAAGAAGTCTGCCATACTTACCAACAGCATCAGCGGCATCTTTGCATTCTGCACTCCAAGGTGGAAAACTTATTTCCCATCCTAATTCAATTGCTTTTTCAATAAGTTCTTTACCTGCTTCATCTCTATCAGGGCAAAGTATAACACGTTTATTTAGTTTGTCAATAAGGTGAGCCTGCTCTGCTGTAACGCCATTTCCTAATACACTAATACCATCTATAAGTATAGCATCAAATACACCCTCAACAACTACAACAAAGTCTCTGTCGCTGTCAACGAACTTGTCTATGTTAAACACATATCCACTTTGCATGTTTAACAAATATTTTGCAGTTTCTTTGTTAGGTGGGTTTACATGTCTGCCAGTCCAACCAACTAATTGATTGTTATACATAAAAGGAATGGTTAGCCTGGCATTGTACATGCTATTGTTAATATGCAACAAAGGAAAGTTTCCTAATAGTCCACGTTCTATTGCATACTGTTTAACTTTGTGGTCGTCTGGTAAATCTTCTACTAAAGTAGTTTCGTCTGGTAAGGTATGTGTTTTAAAACTAGCCGCTGTATAAACATAATCACTAGTTTCTTCTATTTCTAGTTCTTCACTATGCTTCATTAAATCTAATACAACTTTGTGTATATCAGTAACTGGTACACCTAACGTTTCACATAACTTTTTGTACTTACCACCTAGTTTAGGACTTGGAGCCCAGCCTGTTGTAAATCCACAGTTAAAACAATGATAACTTATCTTAGCATTGCTTTGTATTACACCACCACGTTTTCTTTTATCACTGCACATTGGACAATTGAATGTAGTCCAGCCACTAGGAGTTTTGCCATTATTTAACGGCAAATTGTCCATAAGTAATCGATGTACGTTGTCTACGAGTTCATGATGATGCATAACAAAACTATTATAACACCATTCTATGTAAAGTCAACTAATTTCTTAATAAAACTTTATCAAAGGATCCGGAGGTTTTAGCAAATTTAACTCTAACCCAGTTGGTGTTGACTGTGAAATTATAAGCATCTATTCCACTAAATGCTGTAGTGAAAGGAACAACTGATTGTCCAGAATCACCTTGAACGTTAATGTCATACCAATCACTATCCTGTGTTGGTGTACTAGATAAAGCAGAACCTTGTATAGTAACATTACCAACAAAGTCAGTCATATACATACCAATAGTATGTTGACTGTGTTTAAAGTTTTGGTCTTGATTACCGTACATTGCACTTGTAACAAAAACATTAGACCCTTGGTCTTGGAATGTTATTTGTGTTTGCGTTGGAATTGGATCGTACTCTAGTTGACTTCTAATTTCTAAGTCTGTAATAATTCTGTCGTTTTGGTTTGCATACAAAGGACTTTGTGTTACGCCACTATCACTACTTTCACTAATACTAATTTGATATAACCCTGGGCTCAAATCTGCTAAATCACCAGGTACAAAACTAAGTTTTGCCTCTCCAGTTGTTCCGCTATTAATTAATTCAAGTTGTTTGAATATAACTCTTTTATTTGTATTTGGGTTTATAACACTAGCATATAGTGTTTTGGTTGATAAGTTTTGTAAAACTCTATCTCTATTTCTCACAAAAAAGTTCAATTGAGAATCGAACCCTTTATGTACTGTTAGTTTATTTTGATTCATTGGTCTATTGTCCACTGTTATTCCATCAGACGTTAATACTAAGTCTACTGACGGGTTTCCTAAAATGTATAATGTATTTGTACTTCCATACGACATATTTTATCTTCCATTTAATATATGTATTTATCTTAGTTACTTATAAATATGTTTGATGACTAAACACACAGATTTACAAGAAAAATTCCCATTCCTTACAGGTTTAGAGTTCAATGACGTCGAATACGTCGGAATTGTACAAAATAGAGACGGTCAAATTATAAGTTTTTACGATATTGAAAAATGTAGAAATAACGCAGAACGTAAATTAATGTTAGAACATGCAGATTTATGGTGGTGGGAATCAAACCGTATGCTACCTATCGATGTTTTTCTATTCCATGAGATGCAAGAATTCAATCATTGTTTAAGAACTTTTATGAACAAAGAAACTGAGATATTATTTGGGCCTGTTACAAGTATGCAGAATATACTTAAGAAGAGAATTAAAAGACGCAGTATTCAGTTAGTTAAAAAAGTTCCTAACGAATAGTTCCTGCTTGTTCCACAATTAAATTTAACTGTACAACAATCAATGTTGCATACCCTATTGCATGACTTCTTTTAAAGAAATAATCTTCTGTCTTTTGCCATACTTCTTTTTCAATTACTTCCCACGTATTTCCTACTAAATGTCTTTTACCTGGTCTTATTAATGCAAGTATCATTGCTAACTGCTCTATGCTTGTAGGCATGTGTTGTTTTACAATTTCATAATGATTGCTAATATGAAATAACTGTTCTACCAACTCTTTGTGTCCAAACAACTCCCACATTGGTTCTGTGTTTAGCAGTTTATCTAGATGTGCTTCATCTTTTATTTGTTCATACACATGGTTATTTAGAAAGTCAACTTTAAAGTAACCTAATTCTTCTGCTTCTTTGTGGTCTATTGTGCTGTAACCTTCTAAAGGAAAGTTTGGAATAGGTTGAAAGTAGACACCTGTGTTGTGCTTTGTAAATTCGCCATCACGTTTAATACTAGCAGGAATAACATCAACAAGTTCTAAGAACTTATCTCTATCTGCCATATCAATGTCTACATCAAAATTTATTTTCATCTATAACTGCCTATTAAGTCAGGACCGTCTGTTATAAACTCTAGTCCTGCCATGCTACCAACATATATTTTATGTTTAGTATCATACTGTAAGTTTACTTTAACAGTATTCATGTAAACTGTCAAGAAACTTTCTGGTTTAAAGTCACCTGTTTCTACTTTTAATGTTTTACCATTATCTGTGCATTCTACAATACACTCTTTTGCATATGATTCATTCATTTATTTTCCTATTTTCATTTTGTCTAACATTTTCTTAGAATCAAACATCGCTTTAAGTGGATTGTCGTCATCTAATTCTTTTAGCACATCTATTAGTGTTACTAAATCTTTTAATGTACTTTGATTAATAGTAACATCACCAACTGTTAGTGTTTGGTGGCTTAAAAAGTCTGTGTTAATAGTTATATTATCACCTGTATCTGTTAAAATGTATGGCTCAGTATCTGTGCTAGATGTTACAGTAATAGTATCTACAGTACCGGTGCCACCGGATAAAACTGTTGTATAAAAATCTTCTGATTCGTAATTAGTCATTGTTAAAAACCTCATTTGCTAGTGGAAAAATCTTACTAATAACATCGGCACATGCTTTTGCAATTTCGATGTGTTCTAATTGTGTACCATTTGCACCTCTCAGCTCAATGTAATGTACCCAACTTCTTAATGTACCATTAACATACAGTCTACTAACTGTGTTGCCTTCTGGTAATACTGCTCTTGCTTGTTCTTTAGCAATCCCATTTTCTATAGCCCAGCCATATGCCTCATTGGCAACTCTGATAACTTTCTTTTGTTCTTCATTCCATTTAGCAATAAGTTCATAATCATCTCCTGTTGCTGGAATACTGTTTTGTCTATTTTTAGGATCTTGGAATCTTGCTTCTCTAACTTCAAAGTCTAGACTTTTGGTTGGATCTGCATAACGTTGACTAAACTCCTGGAAACTAAAACTTCTATGCCTCAATATCTGTCTAGCAATATCCCTAGTAGTTTCTATTTCTAAACATACACTAACCATTTCTAGTGGTGACCAATGTTTATGTTTCATTAGATACTTGATAAGTTTTTCACTTGTCTCACTATTCATTTGACCTTCGGGATTACTTACCCTGGCACAAAATGCCACAAGTTCTGTTGCACTTGCAGAGTCAATGATATGACTTCCGTCTGACTTACTATAACTAATTAAATTTACGTTCATATATTTGCGTCCTTACACGTTTGTTTTATTTGTTTTACTTCTTCCTTAGATGCTGTAAACAGTTTCATCCAAAATGGAGGATCAATCATTTCCTCAATTAACTTTACTTGTTCATCGTTAAATCTTTCTAACAGTTTGTTGCCTGTATTACTTAGATAAATTACCCACGGACTAATTTTAGCCGACCTAATATCGTGAACTGCTCTACTAGGACTTACTGTTGTAAAATAATCTTGCCATTTCTCATCGGAGTCTTCACTCCATTTTGCAAGATATACTATTGTTCTTTCTAATGCTCTAAGACCTGGTTCTTTTCTACAGTACTCTTTAACAAACTTATCATACTGTCTATCTGATGTCCATTGTTTTAGTTTAATGCCATTCTTAATTAACCATTCTGTAAACTTTTCTGGTTCTAACCATTCATTCACTGTACAACTTCTACCAAATTTAACAAAGGCTTCATAGTATTGACTCATAATAAAGTCTTCCATAGTTTTAGGCTTTGTTGCACTAGTATTAATATCATAAAACATTTGAAATGCTCTGTGACCTAAACGTATATGGCTCATATCTTTATCTGCCCAACGTCTTTTCTTTACACACATATGGGCCGCAAGTGTAGATTCACTACGAAACTCTTTGTTGCACCATTTACATTTCATTTAATTATCTCTTTAATCTCTTTATCTGTATAAGCATGAGCTTGAAAAAACTTTTTAAGTTCATCTTTATCATTTATACTTAACAATAAGTCTATTTCTTCTTGACTAATATGTGGATATATCTTTGCAATAGCATCCGACACCTTATTCTTTTTTCTTTTACTGTTAGGTGGTTTTATGTAAGGGTGATGTTGTACCTTACCACTACCAACTGCTGTCATAAGTAACCATTGCAGTTCAGGGTGTTTGCTTATATCACTAAACTTGTGATTAACTAATTCATTTACCATCCAAATATAGTTTGGTGCTTCTCCGCCTTGCACACTACTGGCATACCTCATCATCATCCAGGCACTAAATGCCTTCTTTTGTTCAGCAGTAAGATTATTATACCAGCCACGGTCTTTTTTATCTATGGCTTTCATAACTTCTGCTAAAGGTATTTGAGGTTTCTTAGCCATTTCTTGGGTCCTGCTGTTGGTTGATCCACTCTTTAATTCGCTTTTCCTGTTCTTTAATTGTTTCTGCTTGGTCTTTTATAGTTTTCTTTTGAAACTTTAATTTATCAGTTTGATGTTGTTGTTTTTGACTCATTAAAAACCTCCTACAATCTGTTGAAATATTTTTATGTAATGTTCTTCGCCATCTGCTACAGTTTTTGCCCAGTCATCATTTGCATTTTCATCTGCACTATCGCTAATATACTTGAAACATCTAAAGTTTACATCTGCTTGTTTACATGCTTTTGCTATTGCATAGGCTTCCATATCTACAACGTCTGATATAACTTCTTCTTTTGTAAAGTCGCTTACAAAATTATCTCCTGTACTACAACACATATCTTCTATATCACCATTTAATAAAACAACACCTTCCTCAAAAGGTGTTTGCCCTGTAGCAAAACCTAGTTCACAACACTTCATATCACGTTGTACAAAGTTTTTAATTTCATGTATTCCAGATGTTACACTAACACCGCCTGCTGTACCAAAATTGAATACAGTTTCTGGTTTATATCGTTCTATTAGTTTACCAGCAGTAATACCTGCATTGACTTTACCAACACCTGTAAAAAATACATTATCCCAAGATGCCATGTTAGGTGCTTCTTGCTCTAATGCAATTAAAATTATATTACGCATCATACTCTACCACACTAAAACTTTCTATTCCACAATACTCCTGTAGTTTAGCAGTTCCTTGTAGGAAAGTCAAGTCAATTACGCAGGCATATTTAATATCTATCACTTTAAACTCCTGTAAGAGCTCAAATATAGCACTTGCAGTTCCACCCGTAGCACTTACATCATCTATGATACAAACGTTGCTGTCTGGCCCTAATTTTGCGTCCTGCTTTATGTTTAAGTTTGTTTCTGCGTACTCGTATGTAAAGTTATGTGTATGCAAAGGTCCTGGAAGTTTACCTGGCTTACGAACTATGTGTAACGGTATTTCCATATCTAATGCCACTGGAGCACCCCATAAAAATCCTCTGGCATCTGGTGCCACAATATCTGTAATTTTATTACGCAGACAAAAGTCTGTAATCTTAGTTACACTATACTGAAATGCTTTAGGATTTTCTAATATACTAGTAACATCTTTGTACTGTATTCCTTTAACTGGAAAGTCAGGTACAGTTTTTATTACTTTTTTAAGATCCATTCTCAAGTTCCCATTCTAAGTTTTCAGCATGTTCTTCCCAATACTCTGACAAATCTTCTTCTTCAGGATCTTTATATTCGTCTCTCCATTTATCTGTAATCCAACCAACTGCGGCTTCATAACTTTTACCCGTTGTGTCGTTGTAGTCATAGTCTGCTTCTAATAATGTTTTATCATACCATACATCTTCTACAAAGTCGCCTAAGTGTGTTTCTACAATACTGAATACAAGTTTGTTAGGGTCAAACGGTTCGTCTGATTCTGCAAACCAAGTTGCAAACCCACCTTTTTCTGCACTATGAAAAAGCATTACGCCTGTACATCCGTCTGGTGCTTCATCATATACTTCGCTTTCTTCTAGATTAACGTAGGCACCTTCTCTGCCTTTTAGTGTATGTCCTTCAACTTGCCTTTCGTTTTCATCGTATGCATATTTGTCTTCTTCATCTGAGATGTCACTAACAACGAATCCGCCATCTGCATAAGCATTATTGATATGCTCAATATCATCTACACCATACCAACCTTCAATCTCATTAGTATCTTCCATAATACTCGGTGAGTTTGAATCAAGGTCCTCGTCATCGTCCCAATCACTCAATGAAAGTACATGCGGAATAAAACTTTCGTATGTACCTTCCTCTTCAATTTTAGGAAGCCAGTAATTGACAAATTCTGGATTAACACTTCCTACTGCAAGTTCTCCTCCATATCTGCCGCCTTCAATTCTAAATTTATATTTTGCCATATTTTTCTCCGGTTTAATCTAACAAATTGCCAATATCAATCTCTTGTGGTATTTTGTTTGCTTCTTTAACAAACATTGCACACGCAGGATTGTTAGTGTTCTCTAAAGGTGCTAACAACATGTGTCCATTTTTTAATTTTGGAAAAAACCATTTCACATCTTGGAAGATATTTGTAATCTTAACTTCGTGTGCTTCTAGTAATTTTCCACTTAATGGATTTAAGGTTGCTGTTAAGAACCCTCTATTATTTAAACTGGTAAGTGGCAATACTTCTATTCCACTCAAATCTTCATCTGTAATTGCAATACTCCAATCCATTGGCATTTGAATATTGTATTCTCCTATCTGCAAACATATTGCAGGAGCATAAAAACTCTCCAAAAAGATTAAAGGTAAAAAATAGTAATCCATCCATTCAGGATCACTAGTATCAAATACGCCAAATCTAATATCATCTATTTCATCTGGTACATTATCTATTTCATATACTGTATTGTCTACTGTTAATATTTTCATTTATACTCCACTTTGGTAACTTGAAAAGGGAATCCTTGTTCTTTATAGAATGCTTTTCGTTTGGTTAAATGTCGCTTACTATATTTTAGATTACTTGTGATGTCGACAACATTCAAATAATCTTTATCTTCTGCTTTACGGATTCCTCTACCGATACTTTGTATAACTCTTACAAAACTTTTACCTGGTTCTAAAAGAACTAAGTTAAAAATTCTTGGTATGTTAATACCGACCGCCGCAACACCGTAAGTTGCGACTATTACTTTATTGTCCATCTCAGATACTTGGGCATATTCTGTTTGCCTATCTTTAACTTTCATATCTCCACTAATAAATACCCAGTCTGGATTCTTTTCCATTAGTAATTCACCAGTTGCTATTCTGTCTATTAGAACAAGTGTATTACCAGAACCACTAAGTCCTTTTATAATATCACTTATGTGAGTTACTCTGCCGTCGTCTGTTACAAGCCATTTCAATTCTTGTGCATAGTTATTAAACCCTAACACACCGTCTTGTAATTGAAATATGTTAATGTCTAACTTTGCTAACACACCTCTGTCTTGTAATTCTTTACTGCTTAAATTTCCAGTAACTGGACCTAAGCAACATGTACAGCCAACTGCTTCATGCTCATCTTTTGGTATAGTACCTGTTAGTCCCCAACGAATAGGAACATTTGCAAATACGCCACCTAATAAATTTCTTAAAACATCCGCTTTTGCTTTGTGTACTTCATCTACCATAATGCAAACAACACCATCTAAGAACTGGTCAATAGGAAAGTCTGCTTCATACTTTTTACTTTTCTTTTCTAGTATTGCTAGACTTTGCCAAGTACATATTGTATGTGTTTTATCATACTCTTTCCTATCGCCAAATAATACACCAACATCAAGACCTAAATTCTTATAGTCTCTTTCTGTTTGTACTACCAAATCTTTATTAGGAACAATAACTACACTACGCCCATACGGTTCACATAAATCGCTTAAGGCGGCTGTTATGAGCGTCTTACCGGCGCCTGTAGCCACTTCCTGCAAACTTTGTGGGTTTGCAATAAACTCGTTAATAACTTCAACTTGATAATCTCTAAGTATAATAGGTTCACCTTCTGCAGGATGTCCTTTGGGCCATGCTGTATTCTCATACCTTGTTTGCTCAATAGGTTGAAAATTAAACTTCCATTCATCACGTTGATCCTGTATTTCAATTTCGTAACCATCTGCTTGTACAATAGGCAATAACCTATCCAGCATGTTCATATATGTTCTACCACCAATATCACAATACCTTACACAACCATCCCATCTGCCTAGTTTATAAGCAGGCATATGATATGCATAAGGTAAGAAATATTTACAAGCATCAGAAATTTTACGTCTAGTGCTTGGTGCTAATCCAACAAACTTTACGTTTACTTCATCTCTTATTTCTAGAACACATTTACCCATAGTTTATTATACTACCATCTACGTTGTATTGTCAACTTAATTTCTCTACCCTGAGTACCATACCCTGGTAGAACCTCTGTGTCTTCGTCTAACACGTTGTTAAGATTAATTGCTAATTGTACATTAGAATCAAATGTTTTAACATAGCCGAAGTTTAATTTTTCTAAGTCCTCTAATTCGTCTCCATCATACTCCCCAGGCTTTCTATCATATGCACCTGTGTAAGTAGCATTTACATTGTGAGAACCAAAGTCTTGATTGTAACTTAATACTGCAACATACTTAGGTACTCTAGCCTGTTCTGTATCTGTGGCTTTTAGCATTACACCAAATGCTCCAAATGTTTGTGAGTATCTAAACCCTTTAGTTTGATATGCACCTGTATTAAGATATTTTGCATTGTTATAAACAGTTGTGGTTGTTGACGTTGCATTTCCTTCTTCGTCAATATCTATTGTTACAACATCCTCAGAATATCCTGGCTGGTATTCTATTGCTTGTTCAAAGTCATACATGAAAATACTTAATACACCAAATCCTAATTCATACCCAACTGCTTCTTCTGGTAATAAATCTAAGTTAGCATCAACAAAACCATCTCCATTTATTTCGTATAAGTTTGGTCGTCTATAACTTGTACCAGCATTAAAAAAGAATTGATTCTTTTCAATACCAAATCTCATAGCATTCTGGTCTTCATTGCCAACTCTAAAACCAAAGTTATAATTTAAGGCAAACTCGGCATTGATATTTAAGTAAGCACCATAATTATCTCTTGTATGTTTTTCATTGTTTAAACTTTCATACTGTTCTTGGCTTCCGTCTACACCATATGCAATTTGCAGTTTTTGAGATAGGTTAGTTTGGTCTCCTATTCTTACATAGTCTGTACTACTCTCATTAGAGTAAGACATCCAATCACCAGAATAATATTCTGATTGCTGATGCGTTCTACCTATAGTAAAGTACTCATTGTTAATAGCAACATTATACTTTTCACCGTCTTGTACACAATTATTTGTTGATTCAAAACTGGAATCAAAACAATTATCATAGTCGTATTCAAAATTTGTAAACTTTGCTGTAATAGTAAAGTCCTGAACATCTACATTAAGTTTAACATTTTTATTTGAATATGCATCAACTTCTGTGTTGTCATTCCTTGCTTGATTATCTACGCCTAATTCTGTGTACTGTATCCAGTTTGTTGGTGCTAAGTTTAGGTACCTATGGCTATTACTTCCTGCACCCAATGTAAATCCTTTTGTAATAGTATCTTTAATTAATACAGTTCCAGCAATACTGCTTGATCCGTATACAACACTATTAGGTCCTGAGATAATTTTTATATCTTCTCCAGTTACAACATCTACTCCAAAGTTATACCATGCTGACCCGGGCTCGTTTGAGGGTATACCATTTCTGTAAACTGTGGTGTGTATTGTTTGAGCACCACGTTCGTTGTAGCCTTGGAAGGCTCCGTATCCACCTGCTGTCCAAGTGTATGCTGGTAATACTTTAGAAATTAAATGTGTTTCTGTTAGTGGGTCTGTTTCTGTCGTTGTTACTTGTTGTGCCACTACTACAACTTCTTCTATTTCTTCTGCTTCTGCATTAAATGATATTGCCATTAATATCATAACTGCAAACACAAAATATAAAGGGCTAAAATTGATGTGGAAATTCCAGTCAATTTTGTTCTTGCTTTTCATAAATTCTCCGGTTATGTTTTGGGTAAACCGTCCTCGGCTTACGTCTATTATAATTATACGTCTTTACTGTCAAAAGTCAAGTAAAAATATTAATTAAATTTATAAAAGGTGAAGCCCGGAGGATATCCGGGCTTCGTGGTGCTCTAGTGGGGGATGACTAACGTTGAGCACCAGGGAACCGTTAGCATATATAATTATCTTATATCGCTCCTGACATACAAGTAGTTTTGGCTAAACTTTTCCAGTTCTCAGAATCCATTTTTCTAAGGTCTGCAATTTTAAGAACCATTCTCAAACTAATCTCCCTTAGTATGTTTTGGTTCTCAGTCATAAAGTCGATAACTTCTTTATCACCATCTTTACCAAACTTGTATTCATCAAGCATACCGTCTTCAACGATTTGGTTAATTCTAAGAAACTTGTCTCTCTTAGAGTTCATTGTAAGATCCAAGTAGTGACATCTTGACATAAGTGCCGCCAAGTGATCCTTAATCTTCTTAGAACGAACGTTTTCAAAATCAACGTTAGTAATAAAGATACAACCACCTTTGAATTCAAACCTATCAGGAATACCTTCACGTCTAAGTGCCTGTGATTCTGACTTCCAAGTAATAGTTCTTTTCTTACCTGAGTCCAAAGTAGCCTTAAGCATGTTCAAACATACTTCATCAAACAACACACTATCACAGTCATCAAATACAAGTATGTTACCTGCCGCTGAATTATTATATAGTGTTTGGAACAAACCAATTGGAGTAACTGAACCTTTAACAACTTCAGTTCTTGCAGGCTTACCAGCAACTTCTGTTAGCATGTCATAATCTTCTAATACAGTTTCAACACCAAATGACTTACCAACACCTGGAGGGCCACTTACTATCATACCACGTACTGTACCTTCTGCTACAGCATGAGTCATACGATCCAAAATATCAAAACGTTCTCTGATACGTTCAATTGCTTGAACATCAGTTTCTTCCTTTTCTTCTTTTGGAGTATTGTCTATTTTAGGCTGTTCAGCATAAACACTTGGAGTAACATACTCTAAGTCTTTTGTAGGATCTTCAATTAAAATCCTAATGCTTGAAAATTTCTCACCCATCGCTTCACTACCATCAACGGTAATAAAAGCACCTTTTTTGCCAATGTTAAGTGGCTTAATGATTGGAAATACTGTATCAACGATTTCGTTTTTACGGTAAGTACCAGTCTTAACCTTTACATAATTTAAAGTTTGTTTTGTCATAATGTCATCCCCGACGTTTATGTTGTTGTTTAAGGAACCCTTTTCCCTAACTCTTATATACTATTATACGTCTTTTTGGACGGAAGTCAACCTTTTTACCAAAAAAAGTGGTAAAAAAGTTAATCTTTTTTGATGTTTAGCATGAACAAGCAGGTTTGTAGGCATTTTGCCTGCCATTTGGCATCATCTACAGCACTATGTAATGCTTCTTGAACGCCTTTTCTAGGGTCTACATCCATTAAACTGAATACAGTCCTGCTGTCTCTGATTTGCCAATATGCCCAATTTGTGTGGGTGTTTAGCATTTTATATAGATTCTCAATAATGACCATATCAAATTGTGGGCCTTGACACCATATTTGGTCACAGCCTACAAGCCATTTATTAAGCGATTTTGTGAATTCATCTAGTTGTATTCTGCCTTCTTCAGCAAATGCAATATCCTGAATTTCTTGTGATTGTTTGCCCCACCATTCTATTGTGTTTTGGTCAACATCTCTGCCTAGTTCTGTTTGGGCATCAATGTCTAATTTAGCATCAAAGAATGTGTGTGGTTCTTCATTGGTGTAAGGATTGAACTTTACACCACCCACACTTAATACTACTGCTTCAGGCGTTGTAGCCAAAGTCTCAATATCTATCATTGCGTGGGTGGTCATCTAATTATCCTATACAGTTTTAAAACGTTTTGATACTTACATTAGTATACATATTTTCAAAGGCGACTTTTGCTTCTTTTAATGTGTATGGTTTTTCGTTCCAATCTGTACGTTCTGTACAATTCATATTATACCAATTACAAAAATTGTCTTCGGGGGTTGCTGATTCATCGTATTCAAATATTTGCATATCTCTCTCCTAAAAGTTATATGTAATACATTATACGGATATTTGGTATGAATGTCAACCTAATTACGCATCTAATTTTTCAAAGTATTGTTTGAAAAGACGTTCTTCCCAATAGTATGCTTCACGTTCCCATGGTTGATGACTGTATGAAACTTTACTGTAATCTGCTTTTTTCCATCTCATACTGCTACCAGATAGTTCACCAGACAAGAACTGCTTTGCATGTATTAGTTCATGCGTTAAATTAATAAGTATTTCATCTCTCTCAAATTTATAACCATTTGAAGTTCTTGCAAGTTCTATATCAATGTGGTGCTTATCGCCCCAGCAATATCCTCCTGCTTGTTCTTCTAGTGCATTGTGGATTTGTACATCAACTGTGACATTGCGTCTTAGTTTTATAGGAATAATGTTCTCTAACATTAACTCTGATACTGACTCTACAAATCGCTTATTTTTGAACTGCCCTACTATACACACTTCAATCATATCTTGGTTTTCCACCCAGTTAGCAATAGTGCTTATAATAGCATCTTCTGTGGGATTGTCAACCTTTTTGTAAGTTAATGATTCTGAAGGAATTAACCGATTACTATGTCTTCCATTCCGGCTGTTCTGAGCCTTGTTATGTGACCTATTTGCCATTGTTTAGTATCTAGTCCCTTCATTATACCTAGGTATTGATTCCTAAGTAGACTGTATTGATTGCAAAGGTGTGTTAGGTTAATAACACTATCTTCACTATCAACAAATTTTTCTGCGTCTCTACTACTTAGTGTCCTGTTATAGGATTCTAAATACTTTCTGAATGTTTTACTTCTTTCCTTACGAAGTTCAATATTCAAGTGTTCTAGGATTGCTTCTATTTCTTGTAATTGATTAAATCTATGCTCTGTAATGCCAGGTAGAGAAGCACTAGATTTCTCTAGGCTCCCCTTTATACTGCATTCGTATTTGGCTTCTTGTAGTTCCTTTTCATAGTAATTAATTGATTCAACAATTTTACTTAAATCTTCTACTACCGAATTATACCAACCTGCCATAACTTAATCCCATTCCTCGTCATCGTCATCTTCGATATCGTTGCCAACATCATAGTGACCAATAACAGCGGCTTTAAGAGCTCCGTCGAATGTATGTGCTTCTTCCTCGATGCCAGACATATCACATTCTTCATCCATTACACGGACTAAATGTTCTGCGGCTTCTACTCTATCCTTCTTCTGGATATAGTTTTTCATGGATTCCCATACACTAACTAATAATTGTATTTCAGGATTCATTATTCTAACTCCTCTATATTGGGGTCGTCTACCAAAGTTTCATCATCTACTAAGTCATCAAAGTCTTCATCTCCAACAACTGGTATTTGATTCCACTCGTCCATAACTACTTGTAAACGTTCCTCAGTCCACTGCTTTCTAAACTCTTTAATAATTTCGCCTGTAACAGGAGATGTATATTCAAGTTTATTACCAGTTTTTGTAACGATTCCTTTTGCTTCGAGCAATTCTAAAATACCTGAGTAAGGATTCATTCCTGTCTCATATGGTATCTTAACTTGTACACTTTCAAACGGTTTGCTGTAACGAGTTTTCATTACTTTACATGCCGCTCTAATACCTTGTACAGTAGTAGTTTTGTTACCATCCTCATCTTCTTTAAGTTTAAGTTTCTTCATTGCAACTACAATACTTGAAGCATATACAAAACCTTGTCCACCGGATATTTTATCATCTGGGTCAAACATATCTTGTGATGCGTATGTATGGTTAGTAGCAACAAGTCCAATTGGATGTGGTGCTAGTTGGTTAACTGTATTCCTAACTAAGGCTGTTAATGCCTTTGGCTTTCTACCCATATCACCTTTCATGTCACCTTTTTCAAATTGTGCAACATCAGTTGGTGTTAATAACATACCCAAACTGTCTACTACAAATAGCATTTTAGGTTGTTCATCGTATGGTAAATCACCATAGTTAGATTTATAGTCTTTT